>WKJB01000064.1_pt1 | contig 38975 bp, 34 predicted proteins | sample 5403331 | NCBI WGS metagenome assembly WKJB01 (sample SAMN13198853, study PRJNA488119) | plastic metagenome | isolation source: water-polyurethane dispersion (WPUD) containing a polyether... | place: Mexico: Mexico City | collected 2016 | reverse complement strand
GAGCTTGAATCACAGCCGACCGCGCAGGGGAATCCTTTTTGTCAACACACCCTAGATGAATGCGACCACGCAAAAACGTCGCAGCTACCGGCCGTCTAACCGTTGAGAATATTCTTGATCTTTCCAGGTTTTTTATTTTCCCATATTAGATGATTCGTAGCTTCAACAAAAGGTAGCGTCAATGCGTGGCAGCGTTCTGGACTTCGATCCGAGAAATGGATCCGGGATCATTAGCGGGGGCGATGGCGTTCGTTATACGTTCAAAGGTGTGGACGTGCAGAATAATTTTGAGAAGATTCGCGCCGGGGTCAATGTTGATTTCGAGGCGGTTGAAGACCAAGCAACTGCCATCTACCCTGTTGCGCCTTCCGCGGGGCAAGTAGGTGAAAAGTCCAAAGTGGCGGCAGGCCTGCTAGCGCTTTTCTTGGGCGGGCTTGGCATCCACAAGTTCTATCTGGGGCAAACAACTGCTGGCATTATCATGCTACTAGTTTCGGTCCTAGGTGCTATCCTGCTGTTCATTCCCACTTTCATAGTTGGAATTATCGCTTTCATCGAAGGAATAATCTACCTGACTAAGTCCGATGAGGATTTTTACCAAACCTATGAGGTAGGCAAGAAAGCTTGGTTCTGAAACCAAGTCTCGCCGTTACGGCTGATGCCTCGAAGCCCAGACCACTTTTGTAGTGTTGGGAACAGGGCTGCCTCGCTCCAGGGTGCGACACAAAAGAGGGGCTGCGCCAGACGGCCCCTCGCATCACCCGCCCTGCCAGGCCCTCACCGCCGCCAGCGGCCAGAGCAGCATCAGCACGTTCAGCGCCAGCCCGTCGCGGATCAGCCAGGTGGTCAGCGCCTCGAAGCCGATCACCATGGCGACCGAGGCCCAGACCGGCAGCCGCGCCGCCAGCAGGAAGCCCAGCACCATCGCCAGGATGTCCGCCACCGAATTGACCACGCTGTCGCCGTAATAGTCCAGCGAGATGGTCACCGCGCGGTAGCGCTCGATGATCGCGTCGGAATTCTCGACGATCTCCCAGGCGGATTCGACCAGCGTCGCGATCGCCAGCCGCCAGCCGAAAGACAGGCGCCGCGCCACCAGCCACAGCCCTGCATAGAACAGCAGCCCGTGGATGATGTGCGAGGGCGTATACCAGTCGGTCAGATGCTGCGAATTCTCGGAACTCATCGTCTCGCCGTGCCAGAGCTTGATATGGCCGCATTTGCAGATCGGCTCGCGCCCGATCCAGAGCAGCCAGGCCGCGGCCAGGAGGATGATGAGGAAGCTGGCCCAGTAAGGGGCGGATCGGCGCGTGAACATGGGGCGAGGTGAAATCATCTTCGCGGCGCGCTGTCCATGGCCCGCACGCTAGCCGGCCCGCAGCGCCGCCGCCATCACCCGGTCCAGCGATTGCAGGAACCGCGCCCGCTCGGGTTTGCCGAAACCGCCGCCGCGGCCCTGGTGGAACGGGTCGGCGGCGCGGATGTCCTGCATCAGGTCGCGCGTCGCCAGCCGCGGGCCGATATTGGCCGGCGTCAGCACCTCGCCGTCGGGCTGCACGACCTGCGCGCCGGCCTTGAGGCAGCGGTCCGCCAGCGGCAGGTCGGTGGTGACCACCACGTCGCCCGGGCCGCAATGCGCCGCGATCCACTGGTCGGCCGCATCCGGCCCCTCGGGCACGATCACCAGCGACAGCAGCGGATTGGCCGGCGGCCGCAGCCCGCCATTGCAGACCAGCACCATCGGCACGCGCAGCCGGGTCGCGACCCGTTCGGCCTCGGGTTTGACCGGGCAGGCGTCGGCGTCGATGTAAAGCGTGGTCATGTGGGGACTCCTTGAAGAAAAGCCCCGCGCGGGGCGGGGCTTTCGGGTCGGGCGGCGGGCTTATTCCTCGACCGTCACCTTGACCATGTAATCGGGCTCGACCACCGAGCCATTGGCGGCGGGATCGCCCTTCTTGACCGCGTTCAGCACATCCCAGCCATCGACCAGCTGGCCGACCACGGTATATTGCCCGTCAAGGAAGGTGGCCGGCGCCAGGTCGATGAAGAACTGGCTGTTGGCCGAATTCGGGTCCTGCGCCCGCGCCATGCCCACGGTGCCGGCCTGGAAGCTGACATCGTTGAACTCGGCCTGCAGGTCCGGCATGTTCGAGCCGCCCATGCCGGCCCGCGCGGTGTCGCCACCATGCTTGCCGAACTCGACATCGCCGGTCTGGGCCATGAAGCCGTCGATCACGCGGTGGAACACCACCCCGTCATAGGCGCCGGACTTCGCCAGCGTCACCAGCCGCTCGACATGCTTCGGCGCCTTGTCGTTATAGAGGTCCAGGACGATCCGGCCCTTGGCGTTCCCCTTGGCATCGGCGACCTCGATCACCAGGTTCGGGCCGGGGCCGTCGGTGACGCCCGGCAGACCCTCGGCCAGGACCGGATGGGCGGCCGCGCCGGCGGCCAGCAGCAGGGCGGAAGCCAGCAGCTTACTGCGCATCGGCCGCCACCTTCACCGAGATCATCCGGTCGGGATTCGCCGGCGGCTCGCCGCGGGCGATCTTGTCGACATGCTCCATACCCTCGATGACCCGGCCATAGACGGTGTATTGCCCGTTCAGGAAATGGTTGTCCTTGAAGTTGATGAAGAACTGGCTGTTGGCGCTGTTCGGGTTCATCGAACGCGCCGCGCCCAGCGTGCCGCGGTCATGCGGCAGGCGCGAGAACTCGGCCGGCAGGTCCGGCAGGTCCGAGCCGCCCGTGCCGGCGCGGCCCGGATTGTAGTTGTTTTCCATATTGGCATGTTCCACGTCGCCGGTCTGGGCCATGAAGCCTTCGATCACGCGGTGGAAGGCCACATTGTCGTATTTCCCGGCCCGGGCCAGTTCCTTCATGCGCTCGACATGTTTCGGGGCGACATCGGGCAGCAGCTCGATCACCACCGGGCCGTCCTTCAGCTCGATGATGACCGTGTTCTCGGGATCCTTGATCTCGGCCATGGGGGTCTCCTTCTGATGGCTTGGGCAAAGGCATAAGCATTTCGCTTCGCCCATACAACGCCGCCATTGCCCCCGGCGGTTCGCCGCCGTCCATGATTGCGGGGCCGGTTGACGAAAATGTCATGATGCGGGAAAACCGCGCACGGGCGCCAAAGCCCATCAGGAAAGGGACGAGACCATGGCGGATTTCAACACGATCGACGACCTGGAGCTTGACGGCAAGGTGGTGCTTGTCCGCGTGGACGTGAACGTCCCGGTCGAGAACGGCCAGGTCACCGACGCCACCCGGATCGAAAAGATCGTCCCGACCGTCAAGGACATCCAGGCCCGGGGCGGCATCCCGGTGCTGCTGGCGCATTTCGACCGCCCCAAGGGCCAGCGCGTGGACAGCATGAGCCTGAAGGTGGTGATCCCGGCGCTGGAAAAGGCGCTCGGCCAGCCGGTGAAGTTCGCCGAGGAAGCCATCGGCGGCCCCGCCAAGCGCGCCGTGGCCGATCTTGCCAAGGGCGACGTGCTGCTGCTGGAGAATACCCGCTTCTATCCGGGCGAGGAAACTAATGACGCGACCTTCGCCGCCTCGCTGGCGGCGCTGGGTCAGGCCTATGTGAACGACGCCTTCTCGGCCGCGCATCGGGCGCATGCCTCGACCGAGGGCATCGCGCGGCTGCTGCCGGCCGCCGCCGGCCGGCTGATGGAGGCGGAGCTGAAGGCGCTGGACGCCGCGCTCGGCAATCCGCAGCGCCCGGTGGTGGCGGTGGTCGGCGGCGCCAAGGTCTCGACCAAGCTCGACCTGCTCGGCAACCTGATCGAGAAGGTCGATCACTTGGTCATCGGCGGCGGCATGGCGAACACCTTCCTGGTCGCCCAGGGCATCGAGGTCGGCAAGTCGCTGGCCGAGCGCGACATGGCCGACACCGCGCGCGACATCCTCGAGAAGGCCGGCAAGACCGGCTGCACCATCCACCTGCCGGTGGACGTGGTGGTGGCGCGGGAATTCAAGGCCGGCGCGGCAAGCGAGACGGTGGCGGCCGACGCCTGCCCCGCCGATGCGATGATCCTCGACGCCGGCCCGGCGACCGTGGCGAAGATCCGCGAGGTCTTCGAAACCTGCCGCACGCTGATCTGGAACGGCCCGCTCGGCGCCTTCGAGATCCCGCCCTTCGACGCCGCGACCAATGCCGCCGCACAGGAAGCGGCGCGGCTGACGCGCGAGGACAAGCTGATCTCGGTCGCCGGCGGCGGCGACACGGTGGCGGCGCTGAACAAGGCCGGCGTCTCGGGCGATTTCACCTTCATCTCGACCGCCGGCGGCGCCTTCCTGGAATGGATGGAGGGCAAGGAACTGCCGGGCGTGGCGGCGCTGCAGAAACGCTGACGGCAGGCAGGGGGGCCGCGCGACCGTCTGCCCGGCGCCGCCTCAGTCCTGCGCAGCAGGCTGGGCGGGCGGGTCGGCGCGCGGCGCGCCGTCTTGCTTCCCGGACCCGGCGGTGATGAACAGGATGAGCGCGATCACCGCCACGATCACCGCCACACCCATGCCGATGATCGGCACCAGATGACGGCGGGCGGCCCGTTCACGGTCGGGGTCGGGATCGTCGGGCATGGGCGCCTCCTCTTCGATCAACCCTGCCTCGGCGGCCCGGTTCCCGTCAAGGTTGTGCGGCAGGACGCAGGATCCGTTCCCCCTGACGGGGCGGGCTCGATCGCCAGGGCCCCGAAGATCCGGGCGGGCGGCAGGTCGCGCCGGCATCACGCGAGTCGGTATCGAGGGACAGATAGCGAGAAAAAGGGCCCTGATCGAGACCAGGGAGGCCGGCCCCGCACCAGGGGAAACGGCGGTTCTGGGCGGATTGGTTCGGGAATGCCGCCGCGGTCCTCGGCTGCCCCGGGAATCCCGGCAATTCCGACCTCGCAACAGCGCCGGACCGCCGCCGCCGGTTCCGTTAGCGCAATCGCGATTGCCCTCGGCGACGGGTCTGTTAATCAGCCCGCATTCAGACATGGAGTTCCCGATGCAGATGACCGATACCGTCCGCAAGATCCTCGCCAATTACGAGGGCGAAGCGCCGGGTGTGAAGGCACAGCTGGCCCGCATGCTGATGACCGGCAAGCTGGCCGGCACCGGCAAGATGATCATCCTGCCCGTGGACCAGGGTTTCGAGCACGGCCCGGCGCGCAGCTTTGCACCGAACCCGGCCGGCTACGACCCGCATTACCACTATCAGCTGGCCATCGACGCCGGGCTGAACGCCTATGCCGCGCCGCTGGGCATGATCGAGGCGGGCGCCGACACCTTCGCCGGCCAGATCCCGACCATTCTCAAGGTGAACTCGGCCAATTCGCTGATGTCGGACACGGCCGGCAAGAACCAGGCGATCACCGCCTCGGTGGACGACGCGCTGCGGCTGGGCTGCTCGGCCATCGGCTTCACCATCTATCCGGGCTCGGACATGGCGCTCGACATGATCGAGGAGATCGTCGAGATGCGCAAGGAAGCCGCAGCCAAGGGCGTGGCGACGGTGATCTGGTCCTATCCGCGCGGCGAGGCGATCAGCAAGGACGGCGAGACCGCCATCGACATCGCCGCCTATGCCGCCCAGATCGCGGCGCTGATCGGCGCGCATGTCATCAAAATCAAGCTCTCGACCGACCACCTGGAGCTGGGCGAGGCGAAGAAGGTCTACGAGGCCAAGGGCATCGACATCTCGACCCAGGCCAAGCGCGTGGCGCATTGCATGCAGTCGGCCTTCAACGGCCGGCGCATCGTGGTGTTCTCGGGCGGCGCGGCCAAGGGGGCGGATGCGGTCTATGACGACGCCCGCGCCATCCGCGACGGCGGCGGCAACGGCTCGATCATCGGCCGCAACAGCTTCCAGCGCTCGCGCGAGGATGCGCTGGACATGCTGCAGAAACTGGTCGACATCTATCTGGGCAAGGCCTGAGCGCCGTGGGGGCGCTGCCCCCACACCCCCGGGATATTTCGACAAGAAAGAAGGGCGCTTCGCAGGCGCCCTTTTCCTTTGGCCGCGGAACGCCTAGTCTCTTGCGCCACAGGCAGAAGGATGGGTGCATGGCGTTTTTCTCGAAACTGCGCGAGCGGCTGACGCGGTCCTCGTCGAAGATCGGCGCGGGGCTGGATGACATCGTGTCCGAAGGCACCGAACCGGAAAGCGCCGCGCCGGTGCCGCCCGCGGCCCCGGCCCTGCAAACCCCGATTCCCGACACGCCCGCCAAGCCCGGGCTTCTCGGCCGCATCTTCGGCCAGGCCGCCACGGCCGAGCCGCGCCGCGAGCTGGACGACGAGATGCTGGAGCAGCTCGAGGAGATGCTGATCCAGGCCGACATGGGCGTCGAAACGGCGCTGCGCGTCACCGCCAATATCGCCGAAGGCCGCATGGGCCGCCGCATTTCGGCCACCGAGCTGAAAGAGCTGCTGGCCGAGGAGATCGCCCGCATCATGACCCCGGTCGCCAAGCCCCTGCCCCTCTATCCCAAGCGGCCGCAGGTGGTGCTGGTGGTGGGCGTGAACGGCTCGGGCAAGACCACCACCATCGGCAAGCTCGCCAGCCAGTTCAAGGCGGCGGGCAAGAAAGTAGTGATCGCGGCCGGCGACACGTTCCGCGCCGCCGCCGTCGAGCAATTGCAGGTGTGGGGTCAGCGCGCCGGCGTGCCGGTGATGACCGCGCCCGAGGGCTCGGACCCCGCCAGCCTTGCCTTCGACGCCATGACCCGGGCCGAGGCCGAGGGCGCCGACCTGCTGATGATCGACACTGCCGGCCGCCTGCAGAATCGCCAGGACCTGATGGAGGAGCTGGCCAAGATCGTCCGCGTCATCCGCAAGAAGGACCCTTCGGCGCCGCACAATACTTTGCTGGTGCTGGACGCCACCACCGGCCAGAACGCGCTGAGCCAGGTCGAGACTTTCCAGAAGCTCGCCGATGTCTCGGGCCTGGTCATGACCAAGCTGGACGGCACCGCCCGCGGCGGCGTTCTTGTGGCCCTGGCCGACCGCTTCGGCCTGCCGATCCATGCCATCGGCGTGGGCGAGCAGATCGACGATCTCGACGCCTTCGACGCCCGAGACTTCGCGCGGGCCCTGGTCGGGCTCGACTGAAGCTTTCTCTGTTTTTCAAATACCCATGCGGCCGCGCGACAGGCGCGGGCGTCACGGCTTGACCAGATGCGCGTCCGTCCGGGTGTCCTCGGCCGGCGCGACATTGCCCGCCGCATCGGCCTGCGGCTCGACCACTTCCTGCAGCGGCGTGAAGGGCGCGGTCAGCTCGGCGGTCCCGGCCTGCTTGTCATAGATGCAGACGTAACGATCCACCCCGCCATCGGCCAGCGTGGTGATCAGCAGCGCCGCGCCATAGCTTTCCGAACCGAAGGGGTTGACCTCGATGGCCGTCTCGCCCGCTTCGGGGGCCAGCGCGGTGCAGGCCGTCTCGACATCCTGGCGGAACTGCTCCCAAGCCTCCTCGGAGGCGGCGAGCGCGGGGCTTGCGGACAGGATCAGCATCAGGGCGGCCAAGCGCATCATCTTTCTCCGTGACTGGTGGCAAGCCACAACGCCCCTGCCCCGCCCGAGGTTTCTAGAGCCCGAGCCGCGCCGCGAAATCCCGCACCTCGGCCTCGTCCCCCGCCGCCAGCGAGCGCAAGAGCGTCGCCTGCGAGCGCAGGATCGGTTCCTCGCCGATGATCTTCAGGTGGTTGGCGCGCAGCGTCTCGCCCGAGGAGGTGATGTCGGCGATGGCCTCGGCGGTCAGGTTGGCCACCGTGCCCTCGGTCGCGCCTTGGCTGTCGACCAGCTGGTAATCCGCGACCTCCTGCGCCGAGAGCCAGGCGCGCACCAGCCGGTGATACTTGGTAGCGATGCGCAGGCGGAAACCGTGCTCGGCGCGGAAATCGCGGGCGATGGTGGCGAAATCGTCCAGGGTCTCGCAATCCGACCAGCAGGCGGGCACGGCCAGGATCAGGTCGGCATGGCCGAAGCCCATCGGCGCCAGTTCCTCGACATGGCTGCGCCAGCCGGCCAGCTTCTCGCGGATCAGGTCGGTGCCGGTCACGCCCAGATGGATGCGGCCGGCCATAAGCTCGCGCGGGATTTCGCCCGCCGAAAGCATCACCAGCGCCACGTCGCCGGCCCCGTCGACCCGGCCGGCATATTCGCGCTCGGACCCGGCGCGCGACAGGGTCACGCCGCGGGCGGCGAACCAGTCGAAGCACTGCTCCATCAGCCGCCCCTTGGACGGCACGCCCAGCCGGATCATGCTGCTTTCCCCAAGACCTGGCCCCCCAGTTCGTAAACCAGCCCCGGCCGGATGATGCCGCCCACCGCCGGGATCGAGCGGCCCTGCGCCTGGCCCAGAACCGCCGCCAGCGCGTCGTAGCGCCCGCCCGAGGCGACGGGCGGCCAGTCCGTGCGGCCCGCCGCCGCGAAGCTGAAGGTCATGCCGTCGTAATATTCCATCGTGTGCCGGCCATGGCTGGCGTCGAAATGCACCTGGCTCACGTCGATGCCGCGCGCGGACAGCGCCGCGAGGTTGCGTTCCAGCCGATCCACCGCCTCGGCGATGTCGGGGATCTCGGCCGCCAGCCCGCGCAGTTGCCGCAGCGCCTCGGGGGCCGGGGCCTGGATGGCGAACAGCCGCTCCAGCCGCTCGACCCATTGCGGCGGCAGCGGCGCCTCGGCGGCATCGCTGCGCAGCCGGTCGATGCGGGCCTGCATCTCGGCCGGCGAACGCAGGCCGGTCCAGGGCGCGGCGGTTTCCGGGAAGCTGCGGGCCTCGGCCGGCGCGGCGAAGCGCGCCAGCGCCTTGGCGAAGCGCCGCGGCCGCCAGATGTGGTGCAAAAGCGCGGCCCGGCGCGCGCCCGACAGCGGCAGGGCGCGCACCGCGTCCATCAGCAGGTCCATGTCGCCCATGCTGGCCTGCAGCTTCAGGGGCGCGAGGATGTCGTGGAACAGCGCGAAGACCTCGGCATCGGCGTCCGGGTCGCGGGCGAAAAGCTCGAAACCGGCCTGCAGGTATTCGTTGTCGCGCGGATGCTCGGGGCGCGTCTCGCCATGGTCCTGCTTGCGGAACACCTCGCCCAGGTAGCAATAGCGCGCCGGCTCGGCGCCGCTGGCCATGTGCATCTGCACCACCGGCACGGTGAAGTCGGGGCGCAGCATCATCTCGCCGCGGATCGGGTCCTGGGTCACATAGGCGCGGGCGCGGATATCCTCGCCATAGAGGTCCAGCAGCGTCTCGGCCGGCAGCAGCAGGTCGGGCGCGACCTCCTCGGCCCCGGCGGCGCGGAAGGCGGCGAGGATCTGCTGGCCGATGGCCTGTTTCTCGCGCTTGCTCATCCCAGGATGCGCCGGACTTCGGCGACCAGATCGGCGCGGGCCACTTCGGTCTGGGCGGGCTGGGCCTTCCATTCCTCGTGGCTGGCCTGGGCCGCGATCTTCGCCCCCAGGATCAGGTCCTTGACCTGCACCACGCCGCGCGCCGCCTCGTCGCCGCCCTGGATGATCGCGACCGGGGCATTGCGCTTGTCGGCATATTTCAGCTGGTTGCCGAAATTCTTCGGGTTGCCCAGATAAACCTCGGCGCGGATGCCGGCCGCGCGCAGTTCCGCCGCCATGGCCTGGTAATCGGCCATGCGCTCGCGGTCCATGACGGTGACGACGACCGGGCCCGGCTCGGCCCCGCCCATCAGCCCCTTGGCGCGCAGGGCGGCCAGCAGCCGGTCCACGCCGATGGAGACGCCGGTCGCGGGCACCTTCTGGCCGGTGAAGCGTTCCACCAGCCCGTCATAGCGCCCGCCGCCGGCGACCGAGCCGAACTGGCGCTTGCGGCCCTTGTCGTCGAGGATCTCGAAGGTCAGCTCGGCCTCGAAGACCGGGCCGGTGTAATAGCCCAGGCCGCGCACGATCGAGGGGTCGATGACGGCGCGATCCTCGCCCACGCCCATGGCGGTAAGCATCCCGGCGATCTGGGCCAGTTCGTCCACGCCCTCGGCGCCCACGGTCGAGGCGCCGACGGCGGCGCGCAGGTTTTGCAGCGTCGCGGCGTTGTCCGCGCCCTTCGAGGTCAGGAAGGCCAGCACCGGCCCGGCCTGTTCCGGGCTCAGGCCCACGCCCTCGATGAAGGCGCCGGACTCGTCCTTGCGGCCGGTGGTGAGCAACTGGCGCACGCCTTCCTCGCCGACCTTGTCGAACTTGTCGATGGTGCGCAGCACGTCGTCGGCAGGCTTGCCCTCGGCCACACCCGTGGATTCCAGGATGCCGTTCAGCACCTTGCGGTTGTTGATGCGGATCAGGTAGTCGCCGCGGGCGATGCCGGCATGTTCCAAGGCCGCCGCCAGCATGGCGCAGATCTCGGCATCCGCGGCGACCGAGGCCGAGCCCACGGTATCGGCGTCGCATTGGTAGAACTGGCGGAAGCGGCCCGGCCCCGGCTTTTCATTGCGCCAGACCGGGCCCATGGCATAGCGGCGATAGGGGCTGGGCAGGTCGTTGCGGAACTGCGCGGCGACGCGGGCCAGCGGCGCGGTCAGGTCATAGCGCAGCGCCAGCCAGTCGCCGGCGCCGCCACCCGGAACCTCGGCCTCCTGCCAGGCAAAGACGCCGGCATTGGGGCGGTCCACATCGGGCAGGAACTTTCCCAGCGCCTCGACGGTTTCCACGGCACTGGTTTCGAGCGGCTCGAAGCCGTGGCGATGATAGATCTCGGCGATGCGGTCGAGCATCTGCTTGCGCTCGGTCACATCCGCGCCGAAATAGTCGCGGAACCCCTTGGGCGTCTCGGCCTTGGGACGGGGCTGTTTCTTCTGATCTTTCGCCATGCTTTGCCTCGGGCTTTTCCATGCGGCGGTCTAACGGATGGAGGATGAATGGACAAGCAGACGCAGGAACGCATCGAGCGGCTGGAGGAAGCCGTGGCCTATCTGGCGCGCACCGTCGAGGATCTGTCGGGCATCGTGGCCCGGCAGGAAAGCGAGATCGCCCGGTTGGCGCGCCATGTCGGCATGCTGATGGAGCGCGAGGCCGAACGCGAATCCGAGGCGGGAACGGTGCCGCTGGCGGACCAGCGGCCGCCGCATTGGTGAGGGCCCGAGGGGCGCTGCCCCTCGCCCCCGTGCCGGGGGCTCACCCCGGAGTATTTGGAAAACGGAGAAATCAGCGGCTGGCGGGGCCGAGGCGCGGGCCGGCCGGGGCCGGGGCTTGCGGCGCGGTCAGCGGCGGCTCGGCGGCGCGGGCACGGGTATGGTTGCCGGGCGCGGCCAGCGGCGCGGGCTTGGGGGTGGCGCGCATCGGCTGGCTGAAGGGGCCGCGCGCCGGCTGCTGGGCGGTGCCGGCCGGGGGTTCCTCGGCTGCGGGTTCCCCGGCGGCAGGTTCCATGGCGGCGGGCTGCGGCTCAGCCGTGGCGGCCGGCAGGGGGAGCTGCTGCCGGCCGGGCGCGGCGAGGGCGCGGCGGAAGATCAGCAGGTTGTGATAGACCGTGGTTCGGCTGGTCAGGCCCGAGCGTTCCTCGGCCGGCAGTGTCTCGGCCCGGACATAGTCCCAGCCGTCGCGGGCCATGTCGTTCAGCACATCGGTCAGCGTGGCGGCGAAACGCTCGATCCCGGATTTCGCGCCCCGGACCTTTTCGCCGCGGGCGGGTGCGGGGATGACGGTGTATTCGTAGCTGCTCATGCGGATGCCTTTCCTTTGGGCCAAAGGTTAGGCGAGATGGCCGGCCAAGGGAAGCGGGCTGCGCAATGCCGGCGCGCGTCACCCGCTGCACATGTTCGGGAGCGGAAGGAGGGAAAGCCGGGCGCGATGGGCCTGCATGGACCCGGACGGCGAGGGCGGGCGGGGACGCCGCCCGGCCCATGCGGATGGGCGGGGCGCACCGTCTCGGGACGCCCCTGGCAAGTCAGCCCCCCAGCTTCTTCGCCACCAGCTCGTTCACCGCCGCCGGGTTGGCCTTGCCGCCGGTCGCCTTCAGCACCTGGCCGACGAACCAGCCGGCCAGCTTGGGGTTGGCCTTGGCCTTTTGCACCTGCGCCGGGTTCGCGGCGATGATCTCGTCCACCGCCGCCTCGATGGCGCCGAGGTCGGTGACCTGCTTCATGCCGCGCGATTCCACGATCTCGGCCGGGTCGCCGCCCTCGGTCCAGAGGATCTCGAACAGCTCCTTGGCGATCTTGCCCGAGATCGCGCCCGAGCCGATCAGGTCGATCACCCCGCCGAGCTGGGCGGCGGAGACCGGCGAGGTCTCGACGCTCAGCCCTTCCTTGTTCAGCCGGCCGAACAGCTCGTTGATCACCCAGTTCGCTGCCATCTTGCCGTCGCGGCCGGCGGCCACCTGCTCGAAGTAATCGGCGCTTTCGACCTCGGCGGTCAGCACGCCGGCGTCATATTCCGACAGGCCGAGCTCCTTGACAAAGCGCGCCTTCTTCTCGTCGGGCAGTTCCGGCATGGCGGCGGCGATGCCGTCCACCCAGTCCTGCTCGATCTCGAGCGGCAAGAGGTCGGGATCGGGAAAATAGCGATAGTCGTGGGCTTCCTCCTTCGAGCGCATCGAGCGGGTCTCGCCGCGATCGGGATCGTAGAGCCGGGTTTCCTGCACAACCGTGCCGCCGTCCTCGATGATGGCGATCTGGCGGCGGGCCTCGTATTCGATGGCGGCCTGGATGAAGCGCAGCGAGTTCATGTTCTTGATCTCGCAGCGGGTGCCGAGATGGCTGAAATCGCCGGTCTCCTGATAACGCTCATAGGCGCCGGGGGCGCAGACCGAGACGTTCACGTCGGCGCGCAGGTTGCCGTTCTGCATGTTGCCGTCGCAGGTGCCGAGGTAGCGCATGATCTGGCGCAGCTTGGCGACATAGGCCGCCGCCTCCTCCGGCCCGCGGATGTCTGGGCGGCTGACGATCTCCATCAGCGCGACGCCGGTGCGGTTCAGGTCGACGAAGGACATGTTCGGGTCCATGTCGTGGATCGACTTGCCGGCATCCTGTTCCAGGTGGATGCGCTCGATCCTGACGCGGCGGGCGATGCCGGGGGCCATGTCCACGATCACCTCGCCCTCGCCCACGATGGGGTGGTAGAGCTGGCTGATCTGGTAGCCCTGCGGCAGGTCCGGATAGAAATAGTTCTTGCGGTCGAAGGCCGAGACCAGGTTGATCCGCGCCTTGAGGCCGAGGCCGGTCTTGACCGCCTGCGCCACGCAGAATTCGTTGATCACCGGCAGCATGCCCGGCATGGCGGCATCGACGAAGGCGACATGGCTGTTCGGCTCGGCGCCGAAGCCGGTCGAGGCGCCGGAAAACAGCTTGGCGTTCGAGGCGACCTGGGCATGGACCTCCAGCCCGATGACCAGTTCCCAGTCCTGTTTCGCGCCCTGAATGATCTTCGGTTCCGGGGCGGTATAGGTCAGATGGTCGAGCATGGCATTTTCCCTGGCAAGGCTGCCCAGCCTTCTAGGCGCTTGGGGCGCGGCTCGCAAGAGCCGGGACCGGGGCCGGCGAGCCGGCGACGCGAACCGCACCGCGGCGCTGTGCGGGGCATGCCGTCGGCGAGCGCGGGGCGACAGCAGCAGGCAGATGGCCGTATCCGCAAGCAGCGGGACGGGACAGGTGCAGGGCCTCGCGCGGGCGGCAGGTGCCGGTCTGCGCTGCCTCGGCTCACAGCGGACGCGCGACCGGCGGGACGAAGGCCGGATCAGCGGCCGTCCAGCATCCGCAATTCATGGGTGCGGCCCGCCTTGACATAGGTCAGCCGTCCGTCGCCGATCGAGTTGATGGTGCCGCCGTCGATGCGGTCGCCGAGCCGCACGGTCACCACCTTGCCGTTGCGCAGCCGGATCAGCGCCCGGCTGGCCTTGCCGGCGCCGATGATGCCGATGACCGTGGTGCGGCCCAGGTCGAGGCCGCGCGCCTGGGTGGCCGCCTTGGCCACGGTGGCGGTGGTCGCGCCCTTGCCCACGGCGCCGGCGGCGATCTCGGGTTCGTTGTCGATCTCGGGCGGCTTGTAATCCTGGCGCCGGGCGCGGGCGGCGCGTTCCTCGGCCTCGGCCTGGGCGCGGGCGCGGGCCTCGGCCTGGGCGCGGGCCTCGGCCTCGGCCTTGGCGTCGGCGGCGGCACGGGCGCGGATGCGGGCCTCGGCCTGGGCCTGCAGCTGCTCGTCGAGGGCGCGGCGCGCGGCCAGTTCGGCCTCGCTGGGTCCGGGGGCGGCCGGCGGCGCGGCCTCGGGCGCGGCGGGCGGAACGGCAGCGGGGGCTGCCGCCGCCGCGGGGGCGGCATCGCCGCGCCGGGGCGGCAGCGGCGACGAGGCCAGGGCGGAAAGCTGCACCCCGCCCGGCGTGGCCGGCGAAGCCTCGACCGCGGCCGAGATCGCCGCCTCGACCGCCTGGCCCGAGACGGCCGCCGCACCGGGCCGGGCCCGCGGGCGCGCCGAGCCATGCAAAAGCCCGCCCGAATCCCGGGCGGGCGCGGCAGCGGGGGCGGCGGCGCGTTCGGGCTTGTCCGGTGGCGGCGTGGTCGCCGACCTCAGCGCGTCGTCGATGGCCGAAGGGCTGACGGCATCGCTGGCCGTGCCCGGCTTGCGCTGCGGCCGGACCTGGGCAAGACGCTCGCCCGGCGGCGGCGCGGCGCGCAGCGACACCAGACCCGAGCGCCCCAGATCGCGGATCAGCATCCGCAGATGCTGCCGTTCGTCCGGGGTCAGCCCGTCGGCCCCGCCGCTGCCGGAAGGGCCGGGCGAAAGCTCGGGGGCCGAGCCTTCGGGACGCGAGGGCGGCCGGGCCGAGCCGCGCAGCGCGGCGCTGCTGGTCGTGGCGACGGGCTGGGGACTGGCCGGGGCGGCCGCGACGGGGGCCGCCGGGGCCGCGGGCGCAGGCGCGGCGTGGCGGCTGCGCTCGGGCGGACGGGCGCTGGTGACGGGCCGGGCCTGCCGCTGGCTCGCCTCGAAGGGCAGCGGGTTCGCGGGCAGGTTGGGCGCCGTGTCGGCGCGCGGCACGCTGGCCTGCGGCGTGGTGCGCCGCGGCGCCAGTTGCGGCCGGGCCGAGCTGGTCAGCCGGGTGGCGGCCGGCCGGGTCTGCGCAGCGGCCGGCGCAGGGTTCCGCGATGCCGCAGGCGCCGCTGCGGGCCGGGCCGAGACGACGGTCCGGGCCGGAACGGTGGCGGAAATGCCGGCCTGAGACGGGGCCGGATCCGCCGGCACCGGGGCCGAGGCCGGCGCCGAGGAGGAGATCACCGCGGCGGCGACGGCAGTCCCGGCAACCAGAACGCGACGCTGCTCTTCCTCGGTCAGGGCCGAAACCGGCGCGACATGCGTTGCGGCGGGCAGGACGACACCGGCCGGGGCGGCATCGGGCTGCGGCGCGGCGGACGGCGCCGGTGCGGCCGCCGGCTGCAAGGCAGCGGTCGGGACCGGGGCGGGGGCTGGGTCGGGATCGGCGGCCGCAGCCGGGGCCGGCGCGGCGGCTGCGTCGGGGGCCGGGTCGGGCTCGGCCGGGGCCGGCGCGGACGGAACGGGCTGCGCCGGCGCGGCCTGCTCGGCGGGGGCGATGGCGGCAAGCTGACCGCCCTGCCTTTCCGGAACCAGGAAGGCCCAGATCAGGATCAGGCCCAGGACCAGCACGCCCAGCATGGCGACCAGTCCCAGAAGCCCGCCGCGCTCGCCCGGGCGGCGGGGCGGAACCGGGGCGGCGCCGACGGGCCGCGCCTGACGGGCGCCGGCGGCGCGGTCATGCACGGCACGCGCGCGCGCGTTCAGAGCCGCCGAGCCGGCAGGGCCGGCCGGTGGAACGGCGCGCGAGGCCGATGTCCCGGCCACAGCGGTTTCCGCGACCGGGGCGGCCTCGGCCTGCGGCGCGGCCGGGGCGGAATCTTCCTCCGGCTCGCCGGGCTTGGGCGCAGGGCCGATTGCCGCAGTTGCAACGGGTTCGGGCTGCTGCCGCGGCTCGGCAGGATCGGCATCCGCCGCCTGGGTCGGGGGCGCAACCGGATCGGGGCCGGCGACCGGAGCCTCGGCGGCAGGGGCGGGTTCGGCGGCAGGGGTTTCGGCCTCTGGCGCCGCTTCGGCAGGAATGGGCCCGGCAGGGGATGGCGGCGCGGCCGAAGCCGGGCCGTCAAGCGGCGCGGCCGGACCCGCAACAACCTCCGCGTCCGGGCTGGGCGCGGCCGCGTCCACCGGCGACGGCGCTGCGGCGGATTGCGATTCCTCGTCCGACGGCTGCGCCGCGGTTTCTTGGGCTTGCCGGGCCACCGCGGCCGAAGCCTCACCCCCTTCCGGCGGGGACAACGGCCCGTCCGAGGGCGGCGCGGGCGGGTCCCCGGCCGCGATTTCCTCGTCCGGGTCCTCGGCCTGATCGCCGCCGAGATCCAGCGCGTCCCCCGCCTCGGAGGGTTCCTCCTCGATCAGCAGCGCCGAAGCGGTCACCGCCGCCTGCGCCGGATCGACCTGCGGACGGGCACGTGCCGCAGGCTCCAGCACGAAGACCGGCTCGCCCGGATAGAGATCCGGGGCAGGAGTCGCGCAATAGCCCTGCCCTTCGAACCCGTATTGCATGGCGAAATCGTGGGCCTCGCGCAGGGTCTGCCGGGCCACGGCGGCGACGCGCACGCTGTCGCCGTCGCCCTCCCAGTCGAAGGCCAGGTCGTCGATGGCATAGGGGGTCAGCCCGTCCAGCGCCCGGCCCACGGCGCGCGCGCGGTCGGCGCCGGGCGCGACGGTCAGCGTGGTATAAAGGATCTGGTCGTCGGGAATGACCAGCGTGACCGGCAGCGCCGCCTCGACTCCGGCGCCGGTCGCCATGGCGCGCAGGCGGGTGAATTCCTCGCGGAAGCTGGCGGAAGCGAAATCGACCGAACCCAGATGCCGCCAGTTCGCGCCGCCCTGTCCGCCGGACCGGTCGCGGCGCTGCAGATGCACGGCATCCTCGCTGAAAGAGAGAGCGTATTCGGTAACGGAATCAAGCGACATCGACAGGCTTTGCTTTCGGTTCCGGGCGCCGGGGCGCATCTTGGTCATTGGTCCCTTCGGACTAACCCAGAACGCGATCCGTGAAAAGCAGAACACCGGATTGTGAGGCATCCGGAACGAAATTCCGGGGTTATACGGGCTCATGAGGACAATCGCGCGACCGGAACGCTCCGGCGCGCCAAGGAGAAACCACCCGATGCCCCAATTCCGACCCCTGATCGCCGCCGCGACGCTGATCGTTCTGGGCGCTGGCCCGCTGCTCGCGCAGCCTGCCCCGCCCGACGCCCCGCCGCTGCCCGCACCTATGGGACATCATGGCATGAAACATTCCCCCATCGCCCGGCTGACCGTAACCGGCCAGGGCCAGGCCACGGCCCAGCCCGACATGGCCACGATCACCCTGGGCGTCAGCACCCGCGCCGCCACCGCCGCCGAGGCCATGGCGCAGAACGCCGAACAGCAGGCCAAGGTCATCGAGGCGCTGAAGGCCGAGGGCATCGAGGCGCGCGACATCCAGACCTCGGGGCTGAACCTGTCGCCGGTGATCGACTACCAGGACGGCCAGCCGCCGAAGCTGACCGGCTACGGCGCGCAGAACAGCGTCACCGTGCGGGTGCGCGACATCGCCGGGCTGGGCGCGGTGCTGGACAAGCTGGTCGCCTCGGGCGCCAATGAGATCAGCGGCATCGGCTTCTCGCGCGAGGACATGGCCGAGGCCGAGGACCAGGCCCGCATCGAGGCGGTGGCGGATGCGCGCCGCCGCGCCGAGGTGATGGCCGAGGCGGCGGGCATGCGGCTCGGCCGGCTGATCTCGCTGTCGGATGTGCAGATGGGCGGCGGGCCGCGGCCGATGATGGCCATGCGCGCCGAGGCGGCCAGCGCCGCCGACACGCCGATCGAGGCGGGCGAGCTGGCCGTCAGCGCCAATGTCACCGCCGTCTTCGCCATGCAGCCGGCCGATGCGCCGGAAGGCGGCGAGCCGCCGGCGCCCGAGGGCGAAGGCGAGGCCGAGGAAGCCCCGGCGAACTGACCAAGGCGGGCGGCGAGGCGACTCGCCGCCCGTTCCGCCTCAGGCAGTGGCGGCGGCCAGCGCCTGATCCAGGTCGGCGATGATGTCCGCGGCGTCCTCGATGCCGATCGACAGCCGCACCACATCCGGCCCCGCCCCGGCCGCGATCTTCTGCTCGTCCGTCAGCTGGCTGTGCGTGGTCGAGGCGGAATGGATCACCAGCGAACGCGAGTCGCCCAGATTCGCCACGTGGCTGAACAGCTTGAGGTTGTCGACCAGCTTCACCGCCGCGTCATAGCCGCCCCTGATCGCAAAGGTGAACAGCGCCCCCGCCCCCTTGGGATAGACACGCCGCGCCGTCGCGTTCCAGGGCGATGAGGCCAGGCCCGCATAGGTGACCGAGGTGACGCGCGGATCCTTCTCCAGCCATTCCGCGACCTTCTGCGCATTCTCGACATGGCGGGCCATGCGCAGGCCCAGCGTCTCGATGCCCATCAGCGTGTAATGCGCGGCCTGCGGGTTCATGGTCATGCCCAGGTCGCGCAGCCCGATGGCGATGCCGTGGAAGGTATAGGCCAGCGCGCCGAAGGTCTCGTGGAACCTCAGCCCGTGATAGGCGGGCTCGGGTTCCGACAGGCTGGGGAACTTGCCCGAGGCCGACCAGTCGAACTTGCCCGAATCCACGATCACGCCGCCGGTCACCGTGCCGTTGCCGGTCATGTATTTGGTCAGGCTGTGGACGACCAGCGTCGCGCCCATCTCGATGGGCTTGCACAGGAAGGGCGTGGCCAGGGTGTTGTCGACGATCAGCGGCAGGCCGGCCTCGTCCGCAACCTTCGCGACCGCCGGGATATCGGTGACATAGCCGCCGGGATTGCTGATCGATTCGCAGAAGATGGCGCGGGTGTCGTCGTCGATGGCGGCGCGCAGCGCGTCGAGATCGTCCAGGTCGACGAATTTGCACGACCAGCCGAAGCGCCTGATGGTCTGGCTGAACTGGGTGATGGTGCCGCCGTAAAGCCGGGTCGAGGCGATGATGGTCCGCCCCGGTCCCATCAGCGGGAACAGCGCCATGATCTGCGCCGCATGGCCCGAGGAGCAGCAGACCGCGCCGGCCCCGCCCTCCAGCCCGGCCACGCGGGCCTGCAGCGCCGCAACGGTCGGGTTGGTCAGGCGGGAATAGATATAGCCGACCTCCTGCAGGCCGAAGAGCCGCGCGGCATGGGCAGCGTCCTTGAAGACGAAGGCGGTGGTCTGATAGATCGGCACCTGCCGCGCCCCGGTCGCCGGGTCGGGCGCGCTGCCTGCATGGATGGCGGTGGTGTCGAAACCCCAATTCTCGGACATGGAAACTCTCCCCTGGTTCGGGGCAGAGACTAGGCGCAAGCCATGGCGGAAATCCACGGAAATCGGCGCCAGGCCGCGCGGAAAGAAACACCATGATGTCGCAGGAAATCCCTGGAGAAAAACTGTTTTCCAGAATGCTTTCCCAAGGAAAGCCTTCCATCTCGCCAGCTTCTTTCCTGCCCCGGCATGCGCGGCCTCAGGACCTCCGGCACCGCTGCGGAGACCGTCTCCAGCCCTTCTTTCTTGCCCAAATATCCTGGGGGAGTCCCGCAGGGAGGGGGGCAACGCCCCCTCTCGCCCGGCACGGACCGCCAGCGGATGCCATGCCCCTTAGGGCTGACGCCGCGATCACGCGCAAGCACTTGATATGCAAGGGAAATATGGTGCGGTCGAGAAGACTCGAACTTCCACTCCGGTTAAGGAACAGCGACCTCAACGCTGCGCGTCTACCAATTCCGCCACGACCGCACGTCCGTAGGCCCGCGTCTCATAGACGCTTGCGCGGCGGATGAAAAGGGCATTTTTTCGCCCGCCGCGGGTTTCTTTTCACTCGGCCGCGACCGCCGCCTGCGGGGTGTAGTTCAGGATCGGCGCCAGCCAGCGTTCCGCCTCGCGCACCGACATGCCCTTGCGCTCGGCATAGTCCAGCACCTGGTCGTGCTCGACCTTGGCGACGCCGAAATAATAGGCCTCGGGATGGCCGATATAGAGGCCCGAGACCGAGGCGCCGGGCCACATCGCCATCGACTCGGTCAGCTCGACCCCGGTCGCCGCGGTGGCGTCGAGCAGCCGGAACAGCGTCACCTTCTCGGTATGGTCGGGCTGGGCCGGATAGCCGGGCGCCGGGCGGATGCCCTTGTAGGGCTCGGCGATCAGTTCCTCGGGGGTGAAGCTTTCCTCGGCATAGCCCCAGTATTGCCGCCGCACCCGTTCATGCATCATCTCGGCCAGCGCCTCGGCGAAGCGGTCGGCCAGCGCCTGCACCAGGATGGCCGAGAAATCGTCATGCGCGGCCTTGAACCGCTCGGCGATCTGCTGCTCCTCGCCGCCGGCCGTAACGACGAAACCGCCGACATAGTCGCGGATGCCCTCGGGGGCGACGAAATCGGCCAGCGCCACGTTCGGGCGGCCGTCGCGCTTGCTCACCTGCTGGCGCAGGGTGTGCAGGGTCGCCAGCGGGGCGGCGCGATCCTCGCCGGTGAACAGCCGGATGTCGTCGCCGACCCGGTTCGCCGGCCAGAAGCCGATGACCGCGCGCGGGCGGAACCATTGCTTGTCGATGATGCGCTGCAGCATGGCCTGCGCATCGGCAAAGAGCTGCCGCGCCACCGCGCCCTGCTTCTCGTCCTCAAGGATGCGCGGATAGACGCCCTTCAGCTCCCAGGTCTGGAAGAACGGCGTCCAGTCGATATAGCGGGCGATCTCGGCCAGATCGAAATCCTCGATCACCCGCGGGCCGAGGAATTCCGGCGTCCTGGCCTCGAACCCCGACCAGTCGATCCGCAGCGCATTGCCGCGGGCGGCTGCCAGCGGCAGGCGCTTCTTGTCCGCCTCGGCCCGGGCGTGCTTGTTGGCCACGTCCATGTATTCGCTGCGGATCGTCTCGACATAGGCATTTTTCTGGCCGGACAGCAGGCTGCCCACCACCCCCACCGCGCGGCTGGCGTCGGTGACATAGACCGCCTGACCCCTGGCATAGCGCGGATGGATCTTGACCGCGGTATGCACGCGCGACGTGGTGGCCCCACCGATCAGCAGCGGGATGTCGAAGCCCTCGCGCTCCATTTCGCTCGCGACATGCACCATCTCGTCCAGCGAGGGGGTGATCAGGCCGGACAGGCCGATGATGTCCACCTTCTCGGCCTTGGCGGTTTCCAGGATCCTGGTCGCCGGCACCATCACGCCCAGGTCGATGATCTCGTAATTGTTGCAGGCCAGCACGACGCCGACGATGTTCTTGCCGATGTCGTGCACGTCGCCCTTGACCGTCGCCATCAGCACCTTGCCGGCGCTGGAGGAACCGCCCGCGCCGCCCGCCGCGGCCTTCTCGGCCTCCATATGGGGCAGCAGATGCGCCACGGCCTGCTTCATCACCCGGGCCGATTTCACCACCTGCGGCAGGAACATCTTGCCCGAGCCGAAAAGATCGCCCACGACGTTCATGCCCGCCATCAGCGGCCCCTCGATCACGTGCAGCGGGCGCTCGGCCTTCAGCCGCGCTTCCTCGGTATCTTCGTCGATATATTCGGTGATGCCGTTGACCAGAGCGTGCTCCAGCCGCTTCTCGACCGGCCAGCTGCGCCAGGTCAGATCCTTTTCGCGCGCCTTGGCACCGCCTTCGCCGCGGAAGCGCTCGGCGATCTCCAGCATGTTCTCGGTCGCCGTGCCGCCGGCTCTGGGCTTGCGGTTCAGCACCACGTCCTCGCAGGCCTCGCGCAGGCCCGGGTCGATCTGGTCATAGACCGCCAGCTGCCCGGCATTGACGATGCCCATGTCCATCCCCGCCTGGATGGCGTGATAGAGGAACACGGCATGCATCGCCTCGCGCACCGGCTCGTTGCCGCGGAAGCTGAAGCTGAGGTTCGAGACCCCGCCCGAGACATGCACATGCGGCAGGGACTGGGTGATGCGCCGGGTCGCGCCGATGAAATCGAGCCCGTAATTGTCATGCTCCTCGATGCCCGTCGCCACCGCGAAGATGTTCGGGTCGAAGATGATGTCCTCGGGCGGGAAACCGACCTCGTTCACCAGCAGGTCATAGGCGCGCCCGCAGATCTCGACCTTGCGGTTCTCGGTATCGGCCTGCCCGGTCTCGTCGAAGGCCATCACCACCACGGCGGCGCCGTAGCGCCGGCAAAGCCGAGCCTGGGCCAGGAAGCTCTCCTCGCCCTCCTTGAGGCTGATCGAGTTCACGATGGCCTTGCCCTGGACGCATTTCAGCCCGGCCTCGATCACCTCCCATTTCGAGCTGTCGACCATCACCGGTACGCGGGCGATGTCCGGCTCGGCCGCGATCAGGTTCAGGTAGTCGATCATCGCCTGCTTCGAATCGATCAGCCCCTCGTCCATGTTGACGTCGATGATCTGGGCGCCGTTCTCGACCTGGTCGCGGGCCACGTCCAGCGCCGCGGCATAGTCGCCGTTGGTGATCAGCTTGCGGAATTTCGCGGATCCGGTGACATTCGTCCGCTCGCCCACGTTGACGAAGGGAATGTCGTCGGTCTTGACGAAGGGCTCCAGCCCCGACAGGCGCAGGCGCGGCTCGATCTCGGGGATCGCGCGCGGCGGCAGGTCGGCCACGGCGCGGGCGATGGCCGCGATATGCTCGGGGGTCGAGCCGCAGCAGCCGCCGACCACGTTCACCAGCCCCTCGCGGGCGAATTCGGCAACCTGCGCGGCCATCTCCTCGGGCGATTCGTCGTATTGGCCCATCTCGTTCGGCAGGCCGGCATTGGGATAGGCGCAGATCAACGTGTCGGCGACGCCGGAAAGCTCGGCCAGATGCGGGCGCATGGCTGCGGCGCCGAGCGCGCAGTTCAGCCCGATGGTGACAGGCGCGGCATGGCGCATGGAATACCAGAAGGCGGTCGGGGTCTGACCCGACAGCGTGCGCCCCGACAGGTCGGTGATGGTGCCCGAGATCATCACCGGCAGGCGCTGGCCCTTCTCCTCGAACACCTCCTCGCAGGCAAAGATCGCGGCCTTGGCGTTCAGCGTGTCGAAGATGGTCTCGATCAGGATCAGGTCGGCGCCGCCGTCGACCAGCCCGCGCAGCTGCTCGGCATAGGCGATGCGCAGATCGTCGAAGGTGACGGCGCGATAGCCGGGATTGTTCACGTCCGGGCTGATGGAGGCGGTGCGGTTGGTCGGCCCCAGTGCGCCGGCGACCCAGCGCGGCCGCCCGTCCTCGGCGGTGGCGCGGTCCAGCGCCCGGCGGGCGATGCGGGCACCGTGGAGGTTCAGATCGTAAACCGCGGATTCCATGCCGTAATCGGCCTGGGCGATGGTGGTCGAGGAAAAGGTGTTGGTCTCGACGATATCGGCGCCCGCCTTGGCATAGCGGTAATGGATCTCCTCGATCGCCTTGGGCTGGGTGAGGTTCAACAGGTCGTTGTTGCCCTGCTGGGGATGCTCGCCCGGCGCGGGCGGATGGCAGCCGCAGGCGCAGCCGCCGCCATGGCCGCGGAAATCGTCTTCCTTCAGGCCAAGCTGCTGGATCTGCGTCCCCATCGCGCCGTCGAGGATCAGGATACAGTCGCGCGCAGCCGCGCGCAGGGCGTCGAAGACGGGGGAAAGGGGCAGGGTCATGAGTCGGTCCGCGCGTTTCATTGAATGTGCTGTATAGCCACAGTTCTTCCGTTAGTGAAATTCAACATCTGCAGAATGATCATGCACGGGATTCATCATCGGATGCTCGTGCTTCTTTCTTGCGGAAATATCCTCGGGGGTGTGGGGGCAGACAGCCCCCACCGCGACGGCCCGGCCGGAACCGACCGCGCCCCCTTGCGACGGCCCCTCGCCCGGACTATCTCGCCGCTCATGACCGAATGGATCACCGCCCCCGGCCTGACCGATTACCGCGAAGCCACAGCCTTCATGGAGGCGCGCGCCGCCGCCATCGCCGAGGGCCGGGCGGGCGAGCTGGTCTGGCTGGTCGAGCATCCGCCGCTCTACACCGCCGGCACCTCGGCCCGTGCCACCGACCTGCTGGAGGCGCGCTTCCCGGTGCACGAGACCGGGCGGGGCGGGCAATATACCTATCACGGGCCCGGCCAGCGCGTGGTCTATGTCATGCTGGACCTGAACCGCCGCGGCCGCGACGTGCGCGCCTTCGTCAAGGCGCTGGAGGCCTGGGTCATCGACGCGCTGGCCGAGTTCAACCTGAAGGGCGAGATCCGCGACGGCCGGGTCGGCGTCTGGATCGCCCGGCCCGACAAGGCGCCCCTGCCCGACGGCTCCATGCGCGAGGACAAGATCGCCGCCATCGGCGTCAAGCTGCGCAAATGGGTCAGCTTCCACGGCATCGCCATCAACGTGGAGCCGGAGCTGAGCCATTATGCCGGCATCGTGCCCTGCGGCATCCAGGGGCACGGCGTGACCAGCCTGGTCGACATGGGCCTGCCGGTCGGCATGGGCGATCTGGACGACGCGCTGCGCCGCACCTTCCCGCGGAACTTCCCGCCGCTCGCCGGCTGATTTTCGCCCTGCGACATATTCACCCTTGCCGGTTCTGCGACCTTTTTCCGGTATTCCGCCGGCTTGACGCATGATAGCCCTGTCTGGCGGGAAGCGGAGAGGTCCGACCCCGGAGGAGAACGATACCCAGAGGAAACGCGATGAAGATCAGCATCTACGCCACTCTCGCCGCAATCAGCCTCGCCCTGCCTGCCGCCGCCCAGGATGCGGGCGACCCGGCCAAGGGCGAGAACGAGTTCAAGAAATGCAAGGCCTGCCACATGGTCCAGGCCCCGGACGGCACCGACATCGTCAAGGGCGGCAAGACCGGGCCGAACCTCTACGGCGTGGTCGGGCGCCAGGCCGGCACCGAAGAAGGCTTCAAATATTCCGAGGCGCTGATCAAGCTGGGCGAGGCCGGCGAGGTCTGGACCACCGAGGACCTGGCCGGCTACATCACCGACCCGAACAAATATGTCGAGGAAAAGGTGGGCGACAAGTCGCTCAAGACCAAGATGACCTTCAAGCTCGCGAAGAACCAGGCCGATATCGTGGCCTTCCTCGCGCAGCATTCGCCCGATGCGGGGGGCGAGGCAGGCGCCGAGGCGGAACCGGCCGAAGCCGAAGCGAACTGACGCCTTCGCCGCCGCGAAGGCCCGGCAATCACGCCCCCGGCGCGCCGCAAAAGCGCACGGGGGCGTGTTTTTTACTGCTTTCCGCGCATTGCGAGGGGTAGGATTGTGGTCTAGAACCAACGTGAGTCCGCCGGCCCCCGCGCCGGCCAGCCGCATGTCTAGGGAGTCCACGCATGGCAGACGCAGCCGTTCACGGCCACGGTGACCATCATGACACCCGCGGGTTCTTCACCCGCTGGTTCATGTCAACAAACCACAAGGATATCGGTATCCTGTACCTGTTCACGGCCGGCGTCGTCGGCCTGATCTCGGTATGCTTCACCGTCTACATGCGGATGGAGCTGCAGCATCCCGGCGTGCAATACATGTGCCTCGAAGGCGCCCGCTTCATCGCCGACGCCTCGGCGGAATGCACCCCGAACGGCCATCTGTGGAACGTCATGATCACCTATCACGGCGTGCTCATGATGTTCTTCGTCGTCATCCCGGCCCTGTTCGGCGGTTTCGGCAACTATTTCATGCCGCTGCATATCGGCGCCCCGGACATGGCCTTCCCGCGGCTGAACAACCTCTCCTACTGGATGTATGTCTGCGGCGTCGCGCTGGGGATCGCCTCGCTTCTGGCGCCGGGCGGCTCGGACCAGCCGGGCTCAGGCGTGGGCTGGGTGCTCTACCCGCCGCTCTCGACCACCGAGTCGGGCTATTCCATGGATCTGGCGATCTTTGCCGTCCACGTCTCGGGCGCCAGCTCGATCCTGGGCGCGATCAACATCATCACCACCTTCCTGAACATGCGCGCCCCCGGCATGACGCTGTTCAAGGTGCCGCTGTTCGCCTGGTCGGTCTTCATCACCGCCTGGCTGATCCTGCTGTCGCTGCCGGTCCTGGCGGGCGCGATCACCATGCTGCTGATGGACCGCAACTTCGGCACGCATTTCTTCGACCCGGCCGGCGGCGGCGATCCGGTGCTCTATCAGCACATCCTGTGGTTCTTCGGCCACCCCGAGGTCTATATCATCATCCTGCCCGGCTTCGGCATCATCAGCCACGTGATCTCGACCTTTGCGCGGAAGCCGATCTTCGGCTACCTGCCGATGGTCCTGGCCATGGCCGCGATCGGCATCCTGGGCTTCGTGGTCTGGGCGCACCACATGTATACCGCCGGCATGTCGCTGACCCAGCAGGCCTATTTCATGCTGGCGACCATGACCATCGCCGTGCCGACCGGCATCAAGGTCTTTTCGTGGATCGCCACCATGTGGGGCGGCTCGATCGAGTTCAAGACGCCGATGCTCTGGGCCTTCGGCTTCCTGTTCCTGTTCACCGTCGGCGGCGTGACCGGCGTGGTGCTGTCGCAGGCGCCGCTGGACCGGGTCTATCACGACACCTATTACGTCGTGGCCCACTTCCACTATGTGATGTCGCTGGGCGCGGTCTTCGGCATCTTCGCCGGGGTCTATTACTGGATCGGCAAGATGTCGGGCCGGCAATATCCGGAATGGGCGGGCCAGCTGCATTTCTGGATGATGTTCATCGGCTCGAACCTGATCTTCTTCCCGCAGCACTTCCTGGGCCGCCAGGGCATGCCGCGGCGCTATATCGACTATCCGGTCGAGTTCGCCTACTGGAACAGCATCTCGTCGATCGGCGCCTATATCTCCTTCGCGTCCTTCCTGTTCTTCATCGGCATCGTGTTCTACACGCTCTTCGCCGGCAAGCGCGTCAACGTGCCGAACTACTGGAACGAGCACGCCGACACGCTGGAATGGACCCTGCCCTCGCCGCCGCCCGAGCACACCTTCGAGCAGTTGCCGAAGCGCGAGGACTGGGATCGCGCCCACGCGCACTGATCCGATGCCCTATGCATGGCACGATACGGCCCCGGAGGATTCCGGGGCCGTTTCCTATCGGCTGGAAGTCTGGCCGCATCGCTCGCTGCCGCGGCGCGGCTTCGTCTGGGTGATCGGCCTGACCGCCACCGGGCTGGCGCTACCCCTGCTGGCGGTGGTCGGCACGACGGTGCTGTGGGGGCTGCTGCCCTTTGCCGCGCTGGCGGTCTGGGCGCTGTGGCACGCCATCCGGCGCAGCTATGGCACCGCGCATGAGGTGATGCTGCTCGACCGCGACCGGCTCATCCTGACCCGCAGCGATCCGGGACGCGAGGACCGGATCTGGCGGACCAACCCCTATTGGGTGCGCGCGAGCCTGCGGCCGGGCGGGCCGGTCGAGGATTACCTGGTGCTGACCGACGGCAAGCGCGAGGTCGAGCTGGGCGCCTTCCTCTCGCCCGAGGAACGGCTGGCCTTGCGGGACGAACTGGAGCGGCGGCTGGCCGGGTTGCGGGGCTAGCATCGCGCTTGGGCCAAGGCGCTCGGGCGGATCGATGGCAGGACCATCCATATGCGCCAGCATATCGGCCGCGTGCGAATGACTCGCCTTTCGGCTATCGGCGGGCCATGCGGTGGCGCAACAAGTCCGGAATATATGCATTCGGCCGAGCGCGCCCTGTCATTGACGCGCTCTGCGAATGGAAACCGCCCGGGGATCTTCCCGGGCGGACATCCGTTCAGGTGCAGATCGGATGCGCCGGGCGGTCAGAACCGGAAACCTGCCAGGATCTGCGTGCTTTCGCCGGTCGCGCGCAGGCCGATGGTGAAGCTTTGCATGGACAGGGTCACGACCGCGCCGAAGTTGCCCTTGTAGTCGGTATCCGGTTCCGCATCTGCATAGCACTGATAGCCGAGATAGGAATCGGGACAATCCGCGAAGGATTCCCGCGCCCCAAGCAAAAGCGCCGCATCCGCGCGGAAACGCCCGTTATCCATCACATTGCCGCCGATCAGGAAGTTATACGATGTCGCCTGTTTCGGCCGGTCGTTCATTCCCCAGGTCGAGTCGAGCATGGTTCCCTCGCGACCGATATCAAAGCCGAGAATCAGTTTGCTGTCGGCCCGCTGATGCATGAAGCCAATCGAAAGCGGCGTGTCGTCGTTTTCCAGCGGAGCATCGCCGTCGCCGTGTCCCGCCCCGATATAGAAGGTGTTGCGCAGGGCCGATCCCCGCTGGCCGTAATCGTCTTGCGCATGGGCAAAACCCGCGGAAATGGCAAGCGGCAGGCAAAGGCACAGAATTCCAGAAATCTTCATATTGCTACTCATTGTCTTCACGAAGGCGGCTTTCCCCTAGCAGGGAAAATTCCGCGGAAGAACCGGACATTTCGCACAATTCTTCGCAATTTTTAACGGCATAGGAGGGATTTCCCGCACGGGGGTGCAACCAGATGAAAAAAGGCCCGCGCGCGGCGGGCCTTTCTTCCTGGGGCGGCTGGGGAGGAGGTCAGCCGTCCACCCGGATCATCTTGTTTTCGGGGTCGTAGGGGCTGTCCTCGGTCACCACCGCGTCCCACAGCTGGCGCTGCATGCGCAGCTTGAGCCGGGTGCCCGGCTCGGCCAGATCGGGGCGGACATAGCCCATGCCGATGGACTTGCCGAAGGCCGCCGACCAGCCGCCCGAGGTCAGCCGCCCGATCTTCTCGGTCCCCTCCGGCGTATAAAGCGCCTCGCGGCCCCAGGGGTCGGCATCGTCCGGCCCGTCGATCAGCAACGTCACGCATTTAGAGCGGATGCCCTTCGCCAGCATCGCCTGCTTGCCGTTGAATTCCTTGTCCAGATCGACGAAGCGGTCCAGGCCCGCCTCGAGGGGCGTCGCGTCGCGGCCCAGTTCGGTGCCGAAGGCGCGATAGGATTTCTCCTGGCGCAGCCAGTTCTGGGCGCGGGCGCCGACCAGCTTCAGCCCGTGCTTCTCGCCCGCCGCGACCAGCTGGTCCCAGAGATAGCGGCCGAACTCGATCGGGTGATGCAACTCCCAGCCCAGCTCGCCGGTATAGGCGACGCGGATGGCGCGGACGGGGCACATGCCCAGCTCGATATTGCGCATCGACAGCCAGGGGAAACGCTTGTTGCCCAGCACCGTCGCGGGGTCGGCGTCGCGCACCAGCTCCTTGAGGATGGCGCGGCTGTTCGGCCCGGCGAGGGCGAAGACGCCCCATTGCGTGGTGACGTCCTGCACGATCACCTGGCCGAATTCGCCCTCCATCTCCTCGGCCATCTTGCGCAGGTGGTCGCCGTCGTAATCCGCCCAGGCACCCGCCGAAATCAGGTAGTAGTCGTCCTCGGCCAGCCGCACGATGGTGTATTCGGTCCGCGTCGTGCCGGCCTCGGTCAGCGCATAGGTCAGGTTGATGCGGCCGACCTTGGGCAGCTTGTTGGTGGTGAACCAGTCGAGGAAGGCCGTCGCCCCCTTGCCATGGACGCGATGCTTGGCGAAGGCCGAGGCGTCGATCAGCCCGGCGGCACCCCGGATCGCCTCGGCCTCGGCCTTCGCATATTGCCACCAGCCGCCGCGGCGGAAGCTGCGGCTGGCATGGTCGTCGAAACCGGCGGGCGCGTAATAGTTCGGCCGCTCCCAGCCGTTCACCTGGCCGAATTGCGCGCCGGCTTCCTTCTGCCGGTCATAGGCGGGCGCGGTGCGCAGCGGGCGGCAGGCTTCGCGCTCCTCGTCGGGGTGGTGCAGGACGAAGACGTGCTCATAGGATTCCTCGTTCTTGCGCGCGGCGTATTCGGTGGTCATCCAGCCGCCGAAGCGACGGGGATCGAGGCTTGCCATGTCGATCTCGGCCTCGCCCTCGGTCATCATCTGCGCCAGGTAATGGCCGGTGCCGCCCGCGGCGGTGATGCCGAAGCTGAAGCCTTCGGCCAGCCACATGTTGCGCAGGCCGGGCGCCGGGCCGACCAGCGGGTTGCCGTCGGGCGTGTAGCAGATCGGACCGTTGAAATCGTCCTTGAGGCCCACGGTTTCCGAGGTGGGAAGCCGGTGGATCATCGACATGTATTCCTCTTCGATCCGCTCCAGATCCAGCGGGAACAGGTCGGCGCGGAAGCTTTCCGGCACGTCGTAGAGGAAGCGCGCCGGGGCATTGCGCTCATAGGGGCCCAGGATCCAGCCGCCGCGTTCCTCGCGGACATACCATTTGGCGTCCGCATCGCGCAGCACCGGGTGCTCGGGGTTGCCCTCGGCGCGCCATTTGACCAGCGCCGGGTCGGGCTCGGTCACGATATACTGGTGCTCGACCGGGATCGCAGGGATCTTGATGCCCAGCAGCCGCGCGGTGCGCTGCGCATGGTTGCCGGTCGCGGTCACGACATGTTCGGCGCGAATCTCGAACTGCTCGCCCGAGGGGACCAGGTTGCCTCCCTTCTCGACCATCTTCTCGCAGGTGACGATCCATTCCTCGCCGGTCCATCGGTAGCCGTTGACCTGGATCTTGCGCTCGATGCTGGCGCCCGCCATGCGCGCGGCCCGCGCCATGGCCTGGGTGACGTCGGCGGGGTTGATATAGCCGTCGGTCGGGTGGAACAGCGCGCCCTTCAGGTCCTCGGTGCGGACGAGCGGCCAGCGGTCCTTGATCTGCTGGGGGGTCAGGAATTCATGCTCGATGCCCACCGTCTCGGCGGTGGCGGAATAGAGCATGTATTCGTCCATCCGCGCATCGGTCTGCGCCATGCGCAGGTTGCCGCAGCGGGTAAAGCCGGCGTTCAGCCCGGTCTCGGCCTCGAGCCCGGCATAGAGCTTGACCGAATAGTCGTGAATATGGCTGGTCGCATAGCCCATGTTGAACAGCGGCAGCAGGCCCGCGGCATGCCAGGTCGAGCCCGCCGTCAGCTCGTCCCGCTCGACCAGCATCGTCTCCCAGCCCGCACGCGCCAGATGCAGCGCGATGCCGCAGCCGACGGCGCCGCCTCCGACCACAAGGGCCTTCACATGGGTTTTCATCGCAAGCGACTCCTTATTCCGCGCATGGGCTACCTGTGCCGATTAGAGCCCGAACCGCGCGCCGGGCCCGCATTCCCGGCGACATGTTCTTGGCAAAAAGCGACATGGCGCATCCGGGCGGTTCGGGAAAGCAAACGCCCCGGAAAACCGGGGCGCATCGTCACAGCATCGAGGGCACCACAAGGTCCGGCGGCCGGTGGCCGTCGGCAAAGGTCTTGATGTTGATGATCACCTTCTCGCCCATCTCGATGCGGCCCTCGATGGTGGCCGAGCCCATATGCGGCAGCAGCACGACATTGGGCAGCTCGCGCAGCCGCGGGTTGATCTCGTGCCCATGCTCGAAAACGTCGAGGCCGGCGCCGGCGATCTCGCCCGTGCGCAGCATCCGGGTCAGCGCGTTCTCGTCGATCACCTCGCCGCGCGAGGTGTTGATGACCACGGCCGAGGGCTTGAGCAGCTTCAGCCGCCGCGCATTCAGCAGGTGGAAGGTCGAAGGCGTATGCGGCGCGTTCACCGAGATGATGTCCATGCGCGCCAGCATCTGGTCCAGGCTTTCCCAATAGGTGGCCTGCAGCTCGGCCTCGATCTCGGGGCGCAGGCGGCGGCGGTTGTGGTAATGCACCTGCATGCCGAAGACATTGGCGCGCCGCGCCACCGCCTGGCCGATGCGTCCCATGCCGAGGATGCCCAGGCGCCGGCCGCCCAGCCGCCCGCCCAGATGCGCGGTCGGCGACCAGCCCTTCCAGCGGCCGGCCTGCATCTCGGCCATGCCCTCGGGCAGGCGGCGGGTCACGCCCAGGATCAGCGCCATGACCACATCCGCCGTGTCCTCGGTCACCACGCCGGGCGTGTTGGTGACCAGGATGCCGCGCTGGCGGGCAGAATGGACGTCGATATGGTCCACGCCGGCGCCGTAATTGGCGATCAGCTTCAGCTTCTCGCCCGCCTGGGCCAGCATGGCGGCGTCGATATGGTCCGTCACCGTCGGCACCAGCACGTCCGAGACGCGCATGGCGGCGACCAGCTCGTCGCGACTCATCTTGCGGTCGTCGGCGTTCAGCGACACGTCGAAAAGCTCGGACATCCGGGTCTCGACCGCCTCGGGCAGGCGGCGGGTCACGGTAACTTTAAGGCGCGAGCGGGTCGGATCGGTCGCTTGGACGGCTGGCATGGTCGCTCCTCTCTTCCAAAGCCGGGCGGCTTTTGGCAAAGTGCCCGCGATGCGGGGCAGGCACAAGACCCCGAACAAGCAGGACGGGCAGATGAAGCAAGGACAGGCCTGGCTCGGCGCCGCGATATTGGCGGCGGCGACGTGTCTCGGGGCGGCAACGCTGGCGCAAACCACCGATCCGGGCGAGAACCTGGACGCCAGGCAGGTGCCCGGGGTTTCCGCCGATGCGGCGATCAGTCGCCATCAGGACGGCAAGCGTGACCCGAACCGCGGGTCGGTGACCAACCTGCCGCTGCCGCGCTATGTCAGCCTGAAGGGCGGCGAGGGCAATGCCCGGCGCGGCCCCAGCCTGTCGCATCGCATCGACTGGGTGTTCCGCCATGCCGGCATGCCGCTGCGCGTGGTGGCCGAGTTCGGCCATTGGCGCCGGGTCGAGGATCAGGACGGCGCCGGCGGCTGGGTGCATTATTCGCTGCTGTCGGGCGTGCGCACCGCCATCGTGACCAAGGACATGCTGGATCTGCTGGCGCGGCCCGATCCGCGCGGCAACGTGGTGGCGCGGGCCGAGGCGGGGGCGATCGTGCGGCTGCATGAATGCACCGTCGACTGGTGCCGGGTCTCGGGCGGCGGCGAAAAGGGCTGGGTGCCCAAGACCGCGATCTGGGGCGTGGACGCGGACGAGATCCGCGACTGACCGGGCCGCGGGACCGCCGCCGCTCAGCCGGCCTTGCGGATCACCACATGCCCCAGCGAGATGCGCATCCAGTCGAAGCGCGAGGCGCGCGGCGTGCCGGTGCCGAAACTCGGATGGGTCATGTCCTCGGCCCCGCATTCGTCGACCAGTTCCTTGACGAAACCGACCATGCCGCGGTCGTGGCCGTGGAAGCGCCGCCGCACCAGGTTCCAGCGCATCCAGCCGGTCGCCTTGCGCAGCGGATAGACCGCCTGCACCAGCCCCGATTTGTGCAGCCGGTCAAGCAGCCTTTCATGGGCGGAAAGCTCCGGCGGGTGGGGGCGATAATGCTTCCCGTCCGGATATTGCGGCCAATATCCGGTGCCCCAATCCTCGATGAAATAATATCCGCCCGGCTTGAGGTGGTTTTCAAAGAGATGCCAGAAACAGATGCGGGACAATTGCCCGACATGCGAGGCGTCGTCGATGATGATGTCGAAACCCTCGGGCGCACGCTCGGCCGCGATGCGGTCCAGCAGCGCCTTGTCCTGCTGCTCGCCGACATAGCAGCGCACCCGGCCGCTGTCGAAACGGGCGTCGCAGGGATTGATGTCCAACCCGGTGATTTCGGCATGGGGCAGCCAGGTTTCCCAGTATTTCAGCGAATCGCCGCGGGCAATGCCCAATTCCATGAATCTCAGCGGCTGATGCCTGAGAGGGCCGATATATCTTTCGTAATTCACGAAATAATGCTCGAGCCCCATCTTGTCGATCGGCACCTCGTCGACACTTTTCATCGAGACCACGTTGGAAACCGCCATGTCTTTCCCCTGTTGACCGATTGCCGGGAATTCTCCTCACGTCTGCTCGGGGAAAGGATAGGGTGCGCGCGGCCGGCCCAGCAAGGAATTCGCGTCCTCCTGCCGGAATATACGGGCCGACACCGCCTTATCCGCGTCGAGGGCCGTGGCGGCGCCCCTTGCGGTTGCAAGATCGGCGCAAGGAAGGCCGCCCCGCGGGAGGGGCGGCCGGTCGAGAGGCCGCGAACGGCCTTACATCGTCTGGCCGACCAGCGAATCGCTGCTGGCGGTGGCCCGCATGCATTGGTGATAGGTCAGGGTGATCGAATCCTCGGTCAGCCGCAGCACGCCGGGCCGGAGCTGCAGGTCGACGACCCGGTTGCCGCCGCTCGGCGAGCCGTCGCAGGACAGCGTCACGCGGGTGCGGTTCACCTGCTGTTCGGAATTCGCCACGGTGCAGGTCGAACCCGGGAAGATGAACTTGTTGCCGTCGATCACCAGGCTCTTGTCGCTGGCGACGTCGCCGCAATTCGATTCCAGCAGGTTGTAGGTGCCGTTCAGCGCATTGCTCTGCGCGATTGGGCCTGGCGTGGGTTCGGGATTGGCGGGGGCGGTCTGGTCGCAGGCCGCGACGATGCCTAGCGTGGCCACCGCGGCCACGGCGAAAAGCGGTTTGCGGAAAATCATGGTGGTCTCCCTTGTTGTCAGCCGGTCTCGGCCAGAAGGCCGCGTCCTTTCAACAAAGCGTGAACCCCCGGTTTTCGTTCCCTGAATTTCAACCAAAGTTCGTCGGCCGGCAAAGAATCGCCTTTGGAAAGAATCCATTGCTCCAGCCGCCGCGCGGTTTCCGGGTCGAAGGCGTCGCCCTTTTCCAGGAAAGCCTCGAAAGCGTCCGCATCCATCACCTCGGACCACATGTAGCTGTAATAGCCGGCGCTGTAGCCGTCGCCGGAAAACACATGCGCGAAATGCGGCGTGGCGTGGCGCATCGGAACGGCCGCGGGCGCGCCCAGCCCGGCCAGCACCTCGGCCTGCCGCGCCATGGGGTCGGCAGGCGGCGCGCCGCGATGGAAGGCCAGATCGACCAGCGCGCTTTCCAGATATTCGGTCGTGGCGAAACCCTGATCGGCATTGCGCGCCGCCAGGATGCGGTCGCGCAGATCGGCAGGCAGCGGCGCGCCGGTCTCGGCATGGCGGGCGTGGCGGTCCAGCACCTCGGGCTGTTCCAGCCAATGCTCGAACAGCTGGCTGGGCAATTCGACGAAATCCCGCGCGACCGAGGTGCCCGACATCGAGGGCCAGGTCACGTCCGACAGGATGTGATGCAGCGCGTGGCCGAATTCGTGGAACAGCGTATGCGCATCGTCCCAGGACAGATAGGCCGGCTGGCCATCCGCCTCGGGCGGGGTGAAGTTGCAGATATTGGTGACGATGGGGCGCTGCCCGCCGCCGATCTTGTGCTGCTGCTGCAGCGAGGAACACCAGGCGCCCGAACGCTTGCTGGGCCGGGCGAAGTAATCGCCGACGAAGACGGCAAGGCGCCGGCCGTCGCGCGTCACCTCCCAGGCCCGCGCCTCGGGCGACCAGAGCGGTGCCTCGAACTCGCGCATCTCGATGCCGAACAGCCGCTGGGCCGTGTCGAAGACCGCGCCGAGCATGGCCTCCAGCGTCAGGTAGGGCTTGACCTCGGCCTCGTCCAGATCGTGCTCGGCCTTGCGCCGCCGCTCGGCGTAGAAGCGCCAGTCCCAGGGCTCCAGCGCGCCGTTCACCCCGTCCTCGCGCAGCATCTCGGTCAGCCGGGCGGCATCGGCCTCGACCCGGGCCCTGGCGGCGGCCCAGACCTCGGTCAGCAGCGCCTCGACGTTTTCGGCCGTCTTCGCCATCTCGGGCTCCAGCTTGTAGATGGCGAAATCCGCATAGCCCAGAAGCCGGGCGCGCTCGTGGCGCAATTGCAGGATCTCGGCGGCGATGGGGCGGTTGTCCGTCGCGGCCCCGCCCGCGCCCTGGCCGGAACCGCGCGCGGTCCAGGCCCGCCAGGCAGCCTCGCGCAGGGCGCGTTCCTCGGAATATTCCAGGAAGGGCACGATCAGCGAGCGGTTCAGCGTCACCACCTGCCCCGGCATCCCGCGTTCGCGCGCCGCTGCCCGCATGGCGCGCACCAGCCAGTCCGGCAGGCCGGCCAGCTGGTCGTCGGCCATGGCCATGACGAAGTCGCGCTCGTCCGTCAGCACGTTCTGGGCGAATTCGGTGGACAGCACCGCCAGCCGTTCGCGGATCGCCATCATGCGCTCGCGCGCCGCGCCGGTCAGGCCCGCGCCGGCCCGACGCAGCCCGCGCAGGGTCAGCTCGGTCAGGCGGCGGTCCTCGGGCGACAGCTCGTCGGCATCCTGCATCACCGCCTCGACCCGGTCGAACAGCCGCGGGTCCATGCTGACCTTGCTGCCATGCGCGGCCAGACGCGGCGCGATCCGGCGCTGCAGATCCTCGCGCGCCGGGTTGGAATCGACCCCGGTCAGGGTGAAGAAGACGGCGCAAAGCCGGTTCAGCGGCTCCTCGGCGGTTTCAAGCGCGGCGACGGTATTGCCGAAGCTGGGCGGCTCGGGATTGGCGGCGATGGCCTCGACCGCCTCTTCGGCCAGTTTCAGGCAGGCATCGAAGGCCGGGTCGAAATCCTCGTCGCGGATCAGGTCGAAACGCGGCAGGCCCAGGGGGCCGGTCCAATGCGTCAGTTCGGGGTTCATGCGAGCCTCCTTTTCCGGTTGGCCGCGAGTGTTTCAGCCTGCGCGGAAATGTCCAGAGCCGCAGGTCGGGCAATCGGCCCGTCGCGCGATCTTCATCAGCCGATTCTCGCCATAGAGCCCGTCAAAGATCAGCATGCGGCCGCGCAGGGGCTCGCCGCTGCCTGCGATCAGCTTGATCGCCTCCAGCGCCATCAGGCTGCCGACGACGCCCGGCAGCGGCCCGACGACGCCCGCCTCGGCACAAGCCGGCGCCAGGCCCGGCGCCGGCGCCTGGGGGAAGATGCAGGTCATGCAGGGGGCGCCGTTGCTGGGATCCCAGACCGTCACCTGCCCCTCCCATTGCGCGATGGCGCCGGCCACCAGCGGCACGCCCGCCGCGACGCAGGCCGCGTTCACCGCGACCCGCGAGGCGAATGTGTCGGTGCCGTCCAGCACCAGGTCGTGCTCGGCGACCAGCGCGGCATCGGCTTCGGTGACGCGGCGGTTCAGCGCCGCGACCGCGACATGCGGATTCAGCGCCAGCATCGCATCGCGCGCCGCCTCGGCCTTGGGACGGCCATCGTCGGCGCTGCGGAAGATCACCTGCCGCTGCAGGTTCGACAGGCCGACGCGGTCCTCGTCGGCGACGGTGATCCGCCCGACGCCGGCCGCCGCCAGATACAGGCAGACCGGCGCCCCCAGCCCACCCGCGCCGACGACCAGCACGCGGGCGCGCTTCAGTGCTGCCTGTCCCGGCCCGCCCAGCTCGCGCAGCACGATATGGCGGGCATAGCGGTCCAGTTCAGGATCGGACAGCGGGCCGGATTGCGGGGGCGGTTGCGGGGATTCGGGCAGGGGGACGGCGCGGCGATGCAGTTGCCGCAGCAGCAGGCGATAGCCCAGCACCAGCGCCACCACGCCGCCGCTCAGCGCCCAGAGACGGGCATCGCCGCCGACCAGGCGCGCGGCCGCGCTGCCGGGTGCCAGCACCAGGGCCGCGATGGCCGCCAGCCACAGCGCCGCCACGCCGGCCCAGCCGCGCCAGTCCGGCCAGCCGAGCAGGCGCGCCGCGACCAGCACGGCGAGCATGAGGGCAAGGATCAGCACAGGCTCAGGCCCGCCCGGTCGAGCCGAAGCCGCCTTCGCCGCGCGCGGTCTCCTCCAGCGCCTCGGCCGCGACCCAGGCGGCGCGGGTCACCGGGGCGACGACGGCCTGGGCGATGCGCTCGCCATGGTGGACGGTATAGGGCAGCGGGCCGAGGTTGATCATGATCACCCCCAGCGGCCCGCGATAGTCGCTGTCGATGGTGCCGGGGGTGTTGGGCAGGGTCACCCCGTGCTTCAGCGCCAGGCTGGAGCGCGGGCGGACCTGCATCTCGTAGCCTTCGGGGATCTGCACGCGCAGGCCGGTCGGCACCAGTCGGATCTGGCCGGGATCGAGCACCAGCTCGCCCCCGCCCAGATCGGCGCGCAGGTCGGCACCGGCCGCGCCCGGGGTCTGGTATTCGGGAAGGGGCAGCGCCGGGTCGGCGCCCGGTTCGCGCAGAACCAGAATCGTCACCTCGGCAGCCATCCCAGAGCCCCTTTATTTCGGCGAGATCATCATGATCATCTGGCGCCCTTCCAGCTTGGGCATCGATTCGACCTTGCCCGCCTCGCCGATATCGGCGGCGACGCGGTTCAGAAGCTCGAGCCCCAATTGCTGGTGCGCCATTTCGCGGCCCCGGAAGCGCAGGGTGATCTTGACCTTGTCGCCCTCGGCCAGGAACTTCATCACCGAGCGCATCTTGACGTCGTAATCATGGGTATCGGTCCCGGGACGGAACTTGATCTCCTTGATCTCGATGATCTTCTGCTTCTTGCGGGCCTCGGCCTCGCGCTTTTGCTGTTCATACTTGAACTTGCCCAGGTCCATGATCTTGCAGACCGGGGGCGTGGCATTCGGCGAGATCTCGACAAGATCCAGCCCGGCTTCCTGTGCAAGCTCCAGACCGCGGGCGGGTGTCACGACACCGATATTCTCGCCTTCGGGACCGATCAGGCGGATTTCGGCGACTCGGATGCGCTCGTTGACGCGGGGGCCGGTGTCACGGGGGGGCGGAGCGTTATGCGGTCTGCGGGCTATGGCTGTCTTCCTTGTATTGCCGGGGTTTCGCGCGGTTAAATAGTCCTGCGCAGGCGCATTTTCAACCGGATTCGATGGGGCGGAGCAAGGTTTGCCGACCCCCGCCCCAGTTTCGCGCGCCGGTTGACCCGCGCCCCCGCGTCCGGCCCGCGCCGGCGCCGCCAGGACGCTTTTCCCCCCTGCAACGGCATGGCATAGAGGGCATGAGGCGCCGCAGCCCTGACGGAGAAACCGATGCAGAAAATCCTGGCCGTGATCGTGATTCTTGCCCTGGCGCTTGGCGGGCTTTGGCTCTGGAACGGCGGCCACCTGGCCCGGCCGACCGCAACCGCGCCCGAAGCGCCGCCGCCCGCGCCCGAGCAGAGCGCTGCGCAGGACAAGGCCAATGCCGCTGCCGATGCCGCTGCCGACGCGGCAGCCATCGCCACCGATGCGGCGGCCGAGGCCTCGGCCGCGGCCGAGCAGGCGGCGGTCGGTCCGGCCGGCTCTGCCGCCGAGCAGGCCGAGGCCGCAGCCGAAGCGGCCATCGCCGCCGCCGACCGCGCCGCGG
>WKJB01000063.1_pt1 | contig 39932 bp, 38 predicted proteins | sample 5403331 | NCBI WGS metagenome assembly WKJB01 (sample SAMN13198853, study PRJNA488119) | plastic metagenome | isolation source: water-polyurethane dispersion (WPUD) containing a polyether... | place: Mexico: Mexico City | collected 2016 | reverse complement strand
CGAGCCCGATCGTGCCGCCCGCCCCGGCGGCGGCGCCCGCCGCCCGGCCGGCCGCCGCGACCGCCGCCGGCCCAGCGGCCGCTTCGGCCAATCCGCTGGGCGAGCCCGCGAACATGCGGCTGGCGCAATCGGTGGAAATGCACCTGCAACGCTATTTCGACCTGCATGGCGACGACCTGCCGCCGCCCGGCCTTTACGACCGCATCCTGCGCGAGATCGAAAAGCCGCTTCTGGAGATCGCGCTGGACGCCACCGGCGGAAACCAGCTGCGTTGTGCCGATCTTCTGGGCATCAACCGCAATACGCTGCGCAAGAAACTGACCGACCTGAATATCGAGGTGACACGGCGGCGCAAACTGATGTAAAACGGCCACAGATGGCCTTGCGAGAGTCGCTGAACGGCCACAGAACGGCCGCGGACACAGCGGCGAAACCGTGAGGACGGGCAAGGTGGCGGGAACGCTGTCCAGGGGCACATGGGAACGCGTCGCACGGTTGCGGCGCCTGCGGCTCTATCGCAATGCGGCGACCCTTGGCCTGGTGCTGCTGGGTCCGGCGCTGGCGGGGCTGACCTTCGCGGTGATGGGGCCCTTCGCCAATGCCGTTTCGGGCGGTTCGCTGCTGCGGCTGGTGCTGCTGGCCGATCTGCTCTACCTGATCGTGCTGACCGGGCTTGTCGTGGCGCGCATGGCGCAAATCGTCGCGGCGCGGCGCAAGTCGGCGGCGGGCTCGCGGCTGCACATGCGGCTGGTGGGGGTCTTCGCCACCATCGCGCTGGTGCCGACGGTGCTGGTGGCGCTGTTCGCCGGGCTGACGGTGAATATCGGCCTGGAGGGCTGGTTCTCCAACCGCGTGCAGCAGGTGGTCTCGACCTCGCTGGCGGCCGCCGAGGCCTATCAGGACGAACATCGCCGCGACCTGACCAATGACGCCAAGCTGCTGGCCGGGGCGCTGACGCAAGAGGCGCGGCGCAACCCGATGCTGGACGACGGCGAGCTGCGGCTGCTGCTGGGCCAGTTTCAGGCGCTGATCCAGCGCGGGCTGCGCGAGGCCTATATCATCGACGGCCGCGGCACCATCCGCGCCCGGGGCGAGCGCAGCTATCAGTTCTGGTATGAACAGCCCGGCCCCGCCCAGTTCGACGAGGCGGCGACCCGCGGGCTGGTGCTGATCGAGGACTGGCAGAACAACGAGTTCCGCGCCCTGGTGCCGCTGGCGCCGCTGGCCGACCGCTATCTCTATGTCACCCGCGACGTGGACGGCAGCCTGCTGGGCCTTCTGGACGACACCCGCCAGACCGTCGGCGAATACCAGCGGCTGGAGCAGGAGCGCGGCCGGGTGCTGTTCGAGTTCTCGCTGCTCTATCTGGGCTTTGCGCTGCTTCTGGTGGCGGCGGCGATGTGGCTGGGCCTGTGGTTCGCCGACCGGCTGTCGCGGCCCATCGGCCGGCTGGCCGAGGCCTCGGAACAGGTGGGCGAGGGCAATCTGGACTTCCAGATCCCCGCCCCCGACACCGGCGACGAGATCCAGACCCTGGGGGAAAGCTTCAACCGCATGACCCGGCAATTGAAGCAGCAGCGCCAGGAGCTGGTGGAGAGCTACCGCGCCGCCGACGACCAGCGCCGGCTGTTCGATTCCGTGCTCTCTTCGGTCACCGCCGGGGTGATCGGCCTCGATGCGGCGGGCGAGATCGACTTCCTGAACCGTTCGGCGGCGCGGCTCCTGGGCCTCGACCCGGCGACGGCGCATGACCGGCTGCTGTCCGAGGCGGTGCCGGAATTCGCGCCGCTGTTCGAGCGCCTGTCGCAATCGGTCAACGAATCGGTGCAGGACGAGATCCGCCTGACCCGCGAGGGCCGCGTCGAAAGCCTGCTGGTGCGCATGGCGATCCGCCGCGGCGCCGCCGGGGGGCTGGAAGGCTATGTCGTGGCGCTGGACGACGTGACCGACCTCGTGTCGGCGCAGCGCATGGCGGCCTGGGGCGACGTCGCCCGCCGCGTCGCGCATGAGATCAAGAACCCGCTGACCCCGATCCAGCTTTCGGCCGAGCGGCTGAAGCGCAAGTTCGGCCCCATCGCCGGCGAGGAGCGCGAGGCCCTGGAACAATATACCGAGGTCATCATCCGCCAGACCAACGACCTGCGCCGCATCGTCGACGAGTTCAGCCGCTTCGCCCGCATGCCGGAACCCGACCGCAAGGAAACCGACATCGCCAAGCTCCTGCGCGATGCCGAACTGATGCAGCGCGACGCGCTTCAGGGCGCTCTCGTCTCGGACATCCCCGACGAGCCGGTGATCGTCGATGCCGATGCCGGCATGATGCGGCAGGTCTTCACCAACCTGCTGAAGAACGCCGGCGAGGCGCTGGACGAGCTGCGCGCCGACCCGCCCGAGGGCTGGCAGCCGCAGGTCCGGGTCATGCTGCGCGTGGCCCCCGATGCGGTGACCATCCGCATCACCGACAACGGCCCGGGCCTGCCCCAGGACCGCACCCGGCTCTTCGAACCCTATGTCACCATGAAACCCGGCGGCACCGGGCTCGGCCTGCCGATCGTCAAGAAGATCGTCGAGGAACACGGCGGCAGCCTGATGCTGACCGACGCCCCCGATGGACGCGGCGCCATGGCCGAGATCCGCCTGCCGCGCGAGCGCCAGCCGGTGCGCCTGTCCGCGCGCCGCCACAAACACGAGCAGGAAGCATTCAAATGAGCGATATTCTGATTGTCGATGACGAGCGGGACATCCGCGAGCTGATTTCCGACATCCTGCGCGACGAGGGCTTCTCGACCCGCCTCGCCGCCAATTCCGACCAGGCGGTGGCCGAGCTGAACGCGGCCGAGCCGGCGCTGATGATCCTCGACATCTGGCTCAAGGACAGCAAGATGGACGGGATCGACATCCTCAAGCAGGTCAAGCGCAACAACCCGGACGTGCCGGTGGTCATCATCTCGGGCCACGGCAATATCGAGATCGCGGTCGCGGCGATCAAGCAGGGCGCCTACGACTTCATCGAGAAGCCCTTCAACATCGACCAGCTGCTGGTGGTGATCCGCCGCGCCATGGAGACGGCGCGGCTGCGGCGCGAGAACTCGACGCTCAAGCGCGGCGAGGCGCGGGCCTCCGAGATGCTGGGCAATTCCGCGCCCTTCCGCCGGCTGCGCGAACAGCTCGACAAGGTGGCGAAATCGAACGGCAGGGTGATGCTGACCGGCGAGCCGGGGGCGGGCAAGGAGATCGCCGCGCGCTATGTCCACGCCCACAGCCCGCGGGCCCGCGAGCCCTTCGTCACCGTGCCCTGCGCCACCATCGAGCCCGACCACATGGAGGAGGTGCTCTTCGGCCGCGAGACCCCCGAGCGCGGCATCGAGCCGGGGCTGCTGGAGCAGGCGCATGGCGGGGTGATCTATTTCGACGAGGTGGCGGACATGCCGCTGGGCACCCAGCCCAAGATCCTGCGGGTGCTGACCGAGCAGCAGTTCCAGCGTTCCGGCGGCACCGACAAGGTGCGGGTCGACCTGCGGGTGATTTCCTCGACCAACCGCGACCTCGCAGCCGAGATCGCCGCCGGCCGCTTCCGCCAGGAGCTCTATGACCGGCTGAATGTGGTGCCGGTGCCGGTGCCCTCGCTGGCCGACCGCCGCGACGACATCCCGATGCTGGCCGAACATTTCATCGAGAGCTTCCATGCCGGCCAGGGCCTGCCGCTGCGCGCCCTGCCCGAGGAAACCTGCGCGGCGCTGCAGGCGATGAACTGGCCGGGCAATATCCGCCAGCTGCGCAACGTGATCGAGCGGGTGCTGATCCTGGGCGACGGCACCGGGCCGATCCAGCCCGCCGAGCTGGAAACCCAGAACGGCGGCGCCAGCACCGGCGAGGCCCTGGCGCTTGGCCCGCAGATCACCAGCCTGGCGCTGCGCGAGGCGCGCGAGCTCTTCGAGCGGGAATACCTGCTGGCGCAGATCAACCGCTTCGGCGGCAATATCAGCCGCACGGCGCAATTCGTCGGCATGGAACGCTCGGCCCTGCACCGCAAGCTGAAGTCGCTGGGCGTCGTCGGCGGGATGCGCGTCGAGGAGGAGCTGATGGGGAAATGACGGCGGCGCCATGCCGGTGGCGCGGTCGCATGAGTATTTGGAAAACGGTGAATGGCAGATGCTGCGCCCCGGATCACCGGGAGTTCTGCAGATCACTCCAGGGCGACCCGGGGCGCTTTCACCGTTTGCGGTCATCGGCTCTCCAGCCTGTACCGCATGGTCTGTCTACAGGGGCGAGGTTAAGAAAAGCCTAACCGCTTCACCGTTTTCCAAATACTCATGCGGCGGTGGGACAGGCGCTGCGGCTGCACGGGTGGCCCTGATGTTTTCGCTGTATCCGTCGCCCGCGCCGCGCGATAGGATCGCGCTTCACGAAGGGCATGGACCGGGGCCGGAATGAAGATCATCATCTGCGGGGCGGGGCAGGTCGGCTGGCATATCGCGCGCCATCTGGCGGGCGAGCGGAACGACGTCACCATCATCGACACCAATGCCGAGCTGGTCCGGCGCGCCACCGATGCGCTGGACGTGCAGGGCGTCACCGGCTTTGCCAGCCATCCCGACGTGCTGGACCGCGCCGGCGCGCGCGACGCCGACCTGATCATCGCCGCGACCCATTCCGACGAGGTGAACATGGTCACTTGCCAGGTCGCGCATTCCGTCTTCCAGGTGCCGCGCAAGATCGCCCGGCTGCGCAGCTCGGCCTATCTGGATGCGATCTATTCCGATCTCTACCGTACCGACCACCTGCCCATCGACGTGGTCATCAGCCCCGAGCGCGAGGTGGCGCGGGCGGCGATCCAGCGGCTCTCGGCGCCCTCGACCTTCGATGCCGAAACCTTTCTCGAGGGCCGGCTGCACCTGCTGGGCATCCTGCTGGAGCCGGACAGCCCGGTGCTGAACACGCCGCTGCGCCAGCTCAACGACATGTTCATCAGCCTCAGCGCCATCGTCAGCGGCGTACGGCGCGGCGGCAAGCTCTTCGCGCCCGAGCCGGGCGACCAGCTGTTCGAGGGCGACCAGGTCTATGTCTTCACCCTGGCCGAGGACGTGCCGCGCACGCTGGAGATCTTCGGCAAGCCCATGGCCAAGCAGGAAAGCGTGGTCATCATCGGCGCCGGCAATGTCGGCCTTGCCGTGGCCCAGGCGCTGGAGGCGCGGCCCGAGCGCATCCGCGTCAAGCTGATCGAGCGCAGCCGCGCCCGGGCCGAGGATGCGGCCGACGCGCTGAACCGCACCATCGTGCTGAACGGCGACGGGCTTTCGGCCGAGCTGCTGGAGGAGGCGGCCGTGCCGCGCGCCGATGCGGTGCTGGCCATCACCGACGACGACAAGACCAATATCCTGGCCGCCGTGCGCGCCAAGCAGGCCGGCGCCAAGCTGGCGATCTCGCTGGTCAACGATCCGACGCTGATGTCGCTGATGGAGCCGCTGGACATCGACGCCTTCATCAATCCGCGCGCCAGCACCGTCTCGACCATCCTGCGCCATATCCGGCACGGCCGGGTGCGCGACATCTATTCCATCGGCGATGCCGAGGCCGAGGTGATCGAGGCGCAGGTCCTGTCCACCTCGCCCATCGCCGGCCGGGCGGTGCGCGACATCGAATTCCCTGAAGGCGCGCTGATGGGCGCGGTGCGCAAGGGCGAGCGCGTGATCAAGCCGACGGGCGACCTGCGCATCGAAGAGGGCGACATCGTGGTGATCTTCGCCCTGACCTCCGACATCCCTGAGGTCGAGCGCCTGCTGCAGGTCTCGATCGATTTTTTCTGAGGCGTCGGCATGAAGCTCCTGCTGCGCCTGCCGCTGATCGTGCTCCTGGGGGGGATCGGGGCGCTGGCCATGGTGCTGCCGGGGCTTTACGCCCATGCGCAGGACAGCCACAAGATCGGCTCGATCTTCCTGGGCGCGGCGGGGCTGTTCGTGCTGCTGGCGGCGATCCTGGGCATCGCCACCGCCGGCACGCCCGAGGGGCCGCGGGCGCGCAGCGTGCTTCTGACCATGCTGGGCACCATGGCGCTGCTGCCGGCCATGCTGGCGGTGCCCTTCGCCCTGGCCCTGCCCGATACCGGGTTCTTCAACGCCTGGTGGGAGATGATCTCCTGCCTGACCACCACCGGCGCCTCGCTTTATTCCCCCGAGCTGCTGCCGGCGCCGCTACATCTGTGGCGGGCGCTGGTCGGCTGGCTGGGCGGGCTGTTCATGCTGGTCGCGGCCATCGCGCTGCTGGCGCCGCTGCGGGTCGGCGGGTTCGAGATCATGTCCTCGCCCTATGGCCGCAGCGAGCGGTTCGAGCGCCTTCCGCGCTCGGCCGAGGGCCCGGACGCCCTGGCCCCGCTGACCCATCCCGCCTTCCAGACCGAGCTGGCCGATCCGGCGCATCGGGTGATGCGTGCGGGGCGGGTGGTGCTGCCGGTCTATGCCGGGCTGACGCTGCTGATGTGGATGCTGCTGCTGATGCTGGGCGAAACCGGTCTGGTGGCGCTGACCCGCGCCATGGGCACGCTGTCGACCAGCGGCATCAGCCCGGTGGGCGGCCCGGCCGGGCAGGGCAGCGGCATCGCCGGCGAGGTGGTCATCTTCCTGTTCCTGATCCCGGCGCTGTCGCGCCGGTTCTGGCCGGGCGGCGGCGAGCTCAGGGCCAGCGAGAGCTGGGCCGGGGATCCCGAGCTGCAGATGGCCGCCGGCGTGGTGCTGTTGGTCTCGGTCGTGCTGTTCGCCCGGCATTTCGCCGGCGCCATCGGCGTCTCGCCCGAGGGCGGCATGGGGGTGCTCGGCACGCTGGACAGCGCCGCTTCGGCCGCCTGGGGCGGGATATTCAACGGGCTGAGCTATCTGACCACCACCGGCTGGAACTCGGTCGAATGGCAGGGGGCGCGCAACTGGTCGGGGCTCAGCTCGCCGGGGCTGATGCTGGCGGGGCTGGCGATGATGGGCGGCGGCGTCGCCACCACGGCGGGCGGGGTCAAGCTCCTGCGGGTCTATGCCCTCGCGCGCCATTCCGAGCGCGAGCTGGAGCGGATCGTGCATCCCAGCTCGGTCGGGGGCGGCGGGCTGATGGCGCGGCGGCTGCGGCGCGAGGGCGCCTATCTCGCCTTCATCTTCTTCATGCTCTTCGCCAGCTCCATCGCGGTGACGGTCATGCTGATCTCGCTGCAGCGGGTCGAATTCGATTCGGCGACGATCCTCTCCATCGCGGCGCTGACCAATACCGGGCCGCTGGCCGGCGCGATTCCGCTGACGCCGACCTTCCAGGGCTCGGCCGGCATGGCGGGGGCGCCCTGGGCGGGCTGGGCCGGGCTGCCGGGGCTGACCAAGGCGGTGCTGGCCGGTGCGATGATCGTCGGCCGGGTCGAGACCCTGGCGATCCTGGCGCTGGTCTCGCCCGAATACTGGCGCCGTTAGGGCGGACACATGCTTGCAAGCGGCTGCCCGCTCGCCTAAGTCTTGAAAACCAGCGATAAGAACAAGGTGCCCCGAATGGCCGGCGACAAACAGAACCTCCAGGACGCTTTTCTGAACCATGTGCGCAAGGGCAAGGTCCCGGTCACGATTTTCCTTATCAATGGTGTGAAATTGCAGGGTGTCATCACCTGGTTCGACAATTTCTGCGTGCTCCTGCGCCGCGACGGACAGTCGCAGCTGGTCTACAAGCACGCCATTTCCACCATCATGCCGGGGCAGCCGATCAGCCTCTATGACGGCGAGGATTGATTGGCCGAGCCCTCGGAAACCCGCGAGCGGCCGACCCGCGCCTATGTGATCCATCCCGATCTGGGCAATTCGCGCACCCGCCGCTCGCCCGAGCTGGCGCTGGAAGAGGCCGTGGCGCTCGCCCATGCGCTGCCCGCCATCGCGGTGACGGGGGCCGAGGTGGCGCGGCTGCGCAATCCCGATCCGGGCATGCTGTTCTCCAAGGGCAAGCGCGAGGAGATCGGCCAGCACCTGCAGGCCGCCGCCGAAGGCGAGGGGGCGGAACTGGTGCTGATCGACGGGCCGGTGACGCCGGTGCAGCAGCGCAACCTGGAAAAGGAATGGGGCGTCAAGATCCTCGACCGCACCGGGCTTATCCTGGAAATCTTCGCCGACCGGGCGCAGACGCGCGAGGGCGTGTTGCAGGTGGAACTGGCGGCGCTGGCCTATCAGCGCACCCGGCTGGTCCGGGCCTGGACCCACCTGGAACGCCAGCGCGGCGGGTTGGGCTTCGTCGGCGGCCCCGGCGAGACCCAGATCGAGGCCGACCGCCGCGCCATCGACGAGCAGGTGATCCGCCTGCGCCGGCAGCTCGAGCGGGTGGTCAAGACCCGCGAGCTGCATCGCAAGGCCCGCGCCAAGGTGCCCTATCCGATCGTGGCGCTGGTCGGCTATACCAATGCCGGAAAATCCACGCTGTTCAACAGGCTGACCGGGGCCGAGGTCCTGGCCCAGGACCAGCTTTTCGCCACGCTGGACCCGACCATGCGGCAGATGGTGCTGCCGGGCGGGCGGCGGGTGATCCTGTCCGACACCGTGGGCTTCATCAGCGACCTGCCGCATGAGCTGGTCGCCGCCTTCCGCGCCACGCTGGAGGAGGTGCTGGCCGCCGACCTGATCCTGCATGTCCGCGACATCAGCCATCCCGAGACCGAGGAGCAGGCAGGCGACGTGGGCGAGATCCTCGATTCGCTGGGGGTCGAGGAGGACGTGCCGCTGATCGAGGTCTGGAACAAGATCGACGCGCTTTCGCCCGAAACCCGCGCGGCGCTGCGGCGCACCGATGCGCGGACCGCGGGGGTTCAGGCGATCTCGGCGCTGTCTGGCGAGGGGCTGGAGGCATTGCTGGCCGCCATCGAGGTGCGGCTGGCCGAGGCGCTGGACGAGCCGCGCCTGGAGGCCGAGCTGGTGCTGCCGCATTCGGACGGCCGGCGCCGGGCCTGGCTGCATGAGCGCGGCGTGGTGGCGGCCGAGGAACTGGCCGAGGACGGCGTGCATCTGCGCCTGCGCTGGACGGAGCGGCAGAAGGCGGCCTTCGAGGCGCTTTGACCGGCACCGTTGCGCGGGCGGCTTTTGGAAGACGGCAGCGGTCGCAAGAGCCGGGCGCGGCCGGTGCCGATTGAGCGGCTGCGATTTGGGTATTTGGGAAACAGAGAAGCCAAGGCCGAGCCGCAGGGCGCGGCCTCTTCGCTTTCACGGTTTCCCCAATGTCCGAATTCCATCCTGCCGGTCGGTTTGGGGCAAAGGCGGCTTCTCTGTTTTCCAAATACCCATGTCGCGACGGAACGGCCGGGGCCAAGGCTTCCCGTCTGGGGTCAGGCCGGCAGGGCGGAAAGCTCGTGCGCCCAGGGTGGGTTGGCGCCGGGGCGCGAGACGGTGATCGCCGCCGCCCGGGTGCCGAGCGCCAGCGCCTGGGCGACGGCCTCCGGCGTCAGGCGTTCCAGCCCCTCGCGCGTCAGCACGCCCGCGCGGTCGAGCGCGGCCAGCACCCCGGCGTTGAAGGTGTCGCCGGCGCCGATGGTGTCGGCGACCTCGACCCGCAGGGCCTGGGCGGCCAGCGGCTCGCCCGACCAATGCGCCCGCGCTCCCGCCGAGCCGCCGGTCTGGAAGACCACCCGCGGCCCGCGTGCGAGGATCGCGGCGGCGGCCTCCTCGAAGCTTGCGCCCGGCATCAGCCAGTCGAGGTCGTCGCCCGAGAGCTTGACCAGGTCGGCCATGCCGATCAGCCGGTCGAGCCGGGCGCGATAGGCCGTCTCGTCGGCGATGAAGAAGGGGCGGATGTTGGGGTCCAGCATCACCGGGATGCGGTGGCGGACGCGTTCCACCAGCGCCTCGACGGCGGCGCCGCAGGGATCGGGGACCAGGCTGATGCCGCCGATGAACAGCGCCGAGACCGCGTCGGGGATCTCGGGCAGGTCCTCGGGCGCCAGCATCCGGCCGGCCGAGCCCTCGTCGTAGAAGGCATAGCGCGCCTCGCCCCCGGTCAGGGTCACGAAGGCCAGCGTGGTCAGCCGGTCGCTGCGCGGGCAAAGGCCGATATCCACCCCCGCCTCGGCCAGCGGGCGCAGCAGCATCTCGCCGAAGGTATCGCGCGAGATCGGCCAGAGATAGCCCGTGTCGATGCCCATGCGGCCAAGCGCGATGGCGGTGTTGTAGACCGCGCCCCCGGGCAGGGGCCGGTAATGGGCGCCCTCGGGCACCATGTCGATCAGCGATTCCCCGGCGCAAAGGATCATCGGCTTCCCCTCCCGTTTCTTAGCCGCTTCGGACGGCGGGACCGTCCGTTCCTGTCTCCTGATAGCGGTAACTGCCGCTGATGGAAATATCCGGCGTCAGGTCGGCGGCGCCGAAGCGGATGAAACCGCCGCGCTCGTTCAGCCAAAGCGCCGCCAGAAGCAGCGCCAGCGCCAGCAGCACGGCAAGGGCGATCTTCCAGGCAGACCAGGGCCGCTCGCCCTGCACGCGGCCGGACTGGCCGTTGACCACGAAACGATAGCTCTTGCCGTTGTAGCGATAGGCGGCGGTCCAGACCGGCAGCAGGATATGCTTGAAGGTCTCGTTCGCGAAGCGGGTCTCGATGCCGGTGACGCGCTGTTCGTTGCCGCCGATGGCGCGGCGCACATCCATGGCGATCACCCCGGCCATTTCCTGCCGGGCGATGTCATGACCCGAGCCGAGCGGGATCGTATAGCCCTCGGCCAGGAAGCCGGCCAGGTATTCGGGTTGGTAGGGGACGAGGTGCGACAGGTCCCAGGGCGTCAGCGCATCGGTGATGCGGCGCGGCAGCGCGCTGGAGGCGAGCACCAGCACATCGTCGAAATTCCGTGCCACCTGGCCCGAAACCGGGGTCCAGCGCGTCTTGCGCACCTGCCGCGCCACCCGCTGCTGGCGGCCGTTCACCATCTGCGTGACGTAGACGGTTTCGTAATACCAGTCGCCGCGGGCGCCGCTGTAGCGCGAGGCGGTGTCGGCGTCGAAGGTCCAGAAGGGCGAATAGACCCCGCTCATCTTCTTGCCGCGCCGGGCATAGGCGGTCAGGCCCGAGGGGGCGAACCACAGCCCGCGCAGCCAGTCCTCGAGCGCGGCTTTCGCCTGCGCCTCGGTGATGACGAAGGGCAGCACGCCCTGCGGCTTGATGTGGCGCGTCGTGCCGGTGTCGGTGACGACGGCGGTGGCGCAGAACGGGCAGGCCGAGGCGTGGCGGTCGCTGGTGATCTCGACCTTGGCGCCGCAATTCGGGCAGGAGAGGGTGCGCACCGTCTCGGTCAGGTCGCTGTGCCGGTCCAGCGAAAGCCCGTGCTCCAGCGGCAGTTCCTGCAGCTGCGGCGACTTGTGCCCTCCGTCCCATTGCAGCGCCCGTCCGGTCGCCGGGTCGAGCAGGATGGCGCTTTCGCCCCATGGCCCCTGCTGGCTCTGGCGGGAGGGCGCGCGGGCGGGGCCGGGGCCGATATGGCTTTCATGCCCGCAATAGGGGCAGACCAGGCTTTGCTGGCCGGGCGAGAACTCCAGGCTGGCGCCGCAATTCTCGCAAGGATAGCGGTATTCCGAGGGCGGCGTCGGCATTCCGGCGGCTTACTCCGCCTTCGGGATCGGCGGCGGTGGGGGCGGCGGCGCGACGGTGAAGAGCTGGGCGAGTTCGGCGACCTCCTCGGCCGGTTTCCAGCCGTCCTGGCCGGGCGTCCAGACCAGCGTTTCGCGGGTGAAGCCGCCCTCGCGCACCAGGCGGCCGAGATGGGCGCGGCCATAGGGGCCGTCGGCCTGGCCGTTCACGGCGATATGCCAGACGGTTTCGGGATGCAGCGGCGGCGGGGTCTGCGGCGCCTGCTGCTGGGGCACGGCGCCCCAGGGGCCGCGCTGCGCCATGGCGGCGCCCATGCCCGCGCCAAGCCCGGCGCCGATGCCCGCGCCCATTCCCGCACCCATGCCGCCGGGCTGGTTCGAGGCGTTCAGCATCGCCTCGGATGCGGCATATTGGCCAAAGCGGTTCAGGTCGCCGACGATGCCCATCGATGTGCGCTTGTCGAGCATCCTTTCCACCTCGTCGGGCAGGCTGATGTTCTCGATGTAGAATTCCGGGATGGTCAGGCCATAGGCGGCGACGGTGGGGCCGATCGCCTTGGCGACCATCTGGCCCAGGTCGCCGGTATTCGCCGCCATGTCCAGCACCGGGATGCCCGAGCCCGCGATCATGCGCGAGAATTCCTGCACGATGATGTTGCGCAGCTGGAAGCTGATCTCGTCGCGGGTGAATTCGCCGTCGGTGCCGACGATCTCGGTCATGAAGCGGCCGGGGTCGGTCACGCGCATGGAATAGGTGCCGAAGGCGCGGATGCGCACCGGGCCGAATTCCGGATCCCGCGCGATGACCGGGTTCTTGGTGCCCCATTTCAGGTCGTTGAAGCGGGTGGTGTTGACGAAATAGATCTCGGACTTGAAGGGCGAACGGAAGCCGTGGTCCCAGTGCTGCAACCGGGTCAGGATCGGCAGGTTGTTGGTTTCCAGCATGTAGAGGCCGGGCTGGAACACGTCGGCCAGCTGCCCCTCGTGGATGAAGACGGCGGCCTGGCCCTCGCGCACGGTCAGCTTGGCGCCGTATTTGATCGCCTTGCCGACGGTCGGGTAGCGATAGACCATCGTGTCGCGGGTGTCGTCGGTCCATTCGATGATCTCGATGAACTCGCCGCCGAGGATGTTGAACAGGGACATGGGTCTGCCTTTTTCGTTGCGAGGCCGCGGGCTGCCCTTGAGGATAGTGCCGAGGCCGCCCCGCTCGTCAAGCGAGGAGAGGGTGGCGATGGCGGCGCGGATTCATCTTTTCTTGAGGGAAGGGTGATAGCCAGGCGGAAATGCCGCCCCGCCCCCGATCCCGGATATGTGCCATGCCGAAGCCGCCGGACCGTCCGCCCGACCGAGTTCTGCGCCTGTTGGCGGGGATTGCGGCCTGGCTGGGCCTGGCGCTCCGGTCGCTGCGGGGCGGGACCCTGTCACACCTCGGTTCCCAGCAGCTCGCGGGCGATCTGCAGCACGATGGGGCGGGCCTCGGCCTCGGTCATGCCGGGGCGCAGGCGGGGGTCGTAGAGGATCTTCAGCAGCAATTCGTCATGCTGCGTCAGATAGGCGAATTCCTCGTCGTCGTTGAAGATCGAGGGGCGTACGCGCGGGCTGTCATTGGCCAGGCCCATGCCCTGCGCCAGTTCCTCGTGGATGCAGGAGCGGCGCAGGCGCGGCGGCAGCTCGGACCGGATCAGCGCCACGGCCTGGGCATAGGCCGGGGAGTTGCCGTTGGAATAGGCGAAGACCGTGCAATAGTTCTGCGGCGCCAGGTCGCGCAGCGCGGCGATGTCGCCGGCCGGGATGCCGGGCACCAGCGAGGACAGGCGCGGGCCGATGGCGCGGCGCTCGTCCTCGTTCAGGATCAGCACGTTGAAATTGCCCGAGGCGCCGGTCAGCGCGACCGGATGGCCGGTGATGCGCTGGAGCCGCGCGGCATAGCCGGCGATCTCGGTCCGGTCGCGGGCCCGCTGGGCGGGGGCGACCGAGTCGCCGAATTCCAGCCGCACCCGCACCGGCTGCTGCCAGCGCCGCAAGGGCGCGGGCGTCGGGCGCGAGACCAGCTTGCCGCCCTCGCGCACATATTCGTCGTGCAGCGCCACCTCGATGAAATCCTCGGCCAGCTTTTCCGGGGTCAGCGCGATCTCGGTGCCGGGATCGGTGCGCAGCCGGCCGCGGGCGATCAGCGCCTCCTCGACGCCCGCGAGATAGTCGCGCATGTTGCGGCTGGCGGGCGAGGCGGCGGCGGCCTCGGCGCGCGCGGTGGCGGCGCGGGCGCTTTCGGCGCGTTCGCGGCGCAGCGCGGCCTGATCGACCGGCGGCGGTTCGGGGCGCTCGGGCGGGGGCGGGGCCTCGACCGGGGGCGGCGGGGCCTCGGCCGGGGGCTCGGGCGCGCAGGCGGCCAGCAGCGCCAGCAGGGCCAGCGCAAGGGTCAGGTGCAGGGAGGGACGGGCAGGCAGGGTCACGATGGCGTCGATGCTGGGTTGGGGGATCGGGCGCTGGCCGAGGCGAGGGTCTTGCGCAGCTCGGCCTCCATCGCCTTGAGGTCCTCCTCGGCGGCTGCGCGGCGGGTGCGGCCCTCGTCGGCGATGCGCAGGCTGTCCTCGATGGTCGAGATCAGCTCGGCATTGGCGGTGCGCACCGCCTCGATGTCGAAGACGCCGCGCTCGACCTGGGTGCGGATCTGGGCATTGGCCTCGCGCAGGTTCTTCGCGTTGGCGGTCAGAAGGTCGTTGGTCAGGTCGTTCGCCTCCTTGACCGCGCGGGCGGCCTCGGCGCTGCGCTGGATGGTCACGGCCTGCGCCAGCTGCGTTTCCCACAGCGGCACGGTGTTGACCAGCGTGGAATTGATCTTTGTGACCAGGGACTTGTCGTTTTCCTGCACCAGCCGGATCGAGGGCAGCGACTGCATGGTCACCTGCCGCGTCAGCTTGAGGTCGTGCACCCGGCGCTCCAGGTCGTCGCGGGCCGAGCGCAGGTCGCGCAGTTCCTGCGCGGCCATGACCTTGTCGTTCTCGGCCGCGGCCTCGACGGCGGCTTCCCTGGCGGGGATCTCGTCGCGGTCGATCTGGGCCAGCTTCTCCTCGCCCGCCGCGATGTAGAGCGCGAGTTCGTCATAGAAGTTCAGCGTGCGGTCATAGAGCAGGTCGAGCGACTTGATGTCCTTCAAGAGCCGGTGCTGGTGCTGATCGAGATCGGCGGTGATGCGGTCGATCTGGCCCTGCACCTGTTCGTAATTGGCGACGAACTTGGCGAAGGGCGCGGCACGGCCCAGAAGCTTCTCCCACCAGCTGCGCTGGCGGCGCACGTCCAGCTCGCTGACCGAAAAGCCGCGGATGGTGGTCACGATCTCGCGCAGGGATTCGCCGGCCGGGCCCACATCCTTGTTCTTGACGTCGGCCAGCATGGCCTGGCTGATTTCCTGCAGCTCGTTCTGGGCCCGGGCGCCGAAATGCACGATCGAGCCGGAGTCGCGGATGTCCACCTCGGCCATGCGCTTGCGGATCTCTTCGGCGACGGCGGGCTCGGCCTCGGCCAGTTTCGGGGCGGCGGCGGGGGGTTCGGGCAGGACGACCGCGGTCACGGTCTGGATCTCGTCCAGGGCGGCCTGGGCGCTGGCCTGTGTCTGCGTGGTCATCCGGCGTCGTCCTTTCCTATGGGAGCGTCTGCAAGAGAGGGGCTCGGCCGCAGAATAGGCCGATTCCCGATGAGTTCAACGAGCGCCCGCAGGTGCGGTTCCCATTGCTTTCAGGGGTGTTGCCATCCTGCCCGGATGGCGCCGGACCGGCGCGGCGGCGGCTTGCCGGCCCAGGGCCGCTTTGCGTTGCGCGGCGGGCGGTGCGCGTGTAGAACCTGCCCGATTGAGCGTTGCGAAGGGAGCCCGTGCATGCGCAGAGTTGTCGTCACCGGTCTGGGGATGGTCACGCCGCTGGCCTCGGGGGTCGAGGAGACCTGGTCGAGGCTTCTGGCCGGAGAATCCGGCGCCGGACCGATCACCCGGTTCGACACCGCGAATGTGGCGACGAAATATGCCTGCGAGATCCCGTTCGGCGACGGCACGGGCGGCAGCTTCAACCCCGACGACTGGATGGAGCCCAAGGACCGGCGCAAGGTCGACGACTTCATCCTTTACGGCATGGCCGCCGCTGCGCAGGCGGTGAAGGATTCCGGCTGGGAGCCCGCGAACGAGGACGAGCGCGAGCGCACCGGGGTGATGATCGGCTCGGGGATCGGCGGGCTGTCCTCGATCGCCGACACGGCGGTGCTGATCAAGGAGCGCGGGCCGAAGCGGGTCAGCCCCTTCTTCATTCCGGGGGCGCTGATCAACCTGGTCTCGGGCCAGGTCTCGATCCGCTTCGGCTTCAAGGGGCCGAACCATGCCGTGGTCACGGCCTGCTCGACCGGCGCCCATGCCATCGGCGACGCGGCGCGGCTGATCATGCTGGGCGATGCCGACGTCATGGTCGCGGGCGGCACCGAAAGCCCGATCTGCGAGATCGGCATCGCCGGCTTCAACGCCTGCAAGGCCCTGTCGACCAAGCGCGAGGACGACCCGAAGGCGGCCAGCCGTCCCTGGGACGAGGACCGCGACGGCTTCGTCATGGGCGAGGGCGCGGGCGTCGTCGTGCTGGAGGAATACGAGCACGCCAAGGCGCGCGGCGCGAAGATCTATGCCGAGATCCTGGGCTATGGCCTGTCGGGCGACGCCTATCACATCACCGCGCCCAGCGAGGACGGCGACGGCGGATTCCGCAGCATGACCAATGCCTTGAAGCGCGCCAACCTGTCGCCGGGCGACCTGGACTATATCAACGCGCATGGCACCTCGACCATGGCCGACGTGATCGAGCTGGGCGCGGTCGAGCGGCTTCTGGGGGAGGCCGCGGGCGATGTGGTCATGTCCTCGACCAAGTCGAGCATCGGGCACCTCTTGGGCGCGGCGGGGGCGGTCGAGGCGATCTTCTGCATCCTGGCGCTGCGCGACCAGATCTGCCCGCCGACGATCAACCTGGACAATCCGGCGCGCGAGACCCCGGTCGACCTGGCCGCCAATGCCGCCGTGCGGCGCAAGGTGGATTACGTGCTGTCCAACAGCTTCGGCTTCGGCGGCACCAATGCCAGCCTGGTGATGGGGCGGGTCAAGGAATGATCTGGCGCCATATCGCGTCGAATTTCCTGACGCTGCTGATCGTGATCCTGATCGCGGTCGCGGCGGCCATCGCCTGGGGCAAGCACGAATACACCAAGCCCGGCCCCAGCGCCGTGGCCGCCTGCGTCCGGGTCGCCCCCGGCGCCAGCCTGAACGCGGTCAGCCAGCAGCTGGCCGAGCAGGGCGTGGTGTCCAATGCCTATGTGTTCCGGGCGGGCGCCGATTATGCGGGGAAATCGCGCGATCTGAAATACGGCTCCTATCTGATGCCGCCGGGGGCCAGCATGGAGGAGATCGTCCGGGTCATCACCGCCGGCGGTCCCAGCACCTGCGGCACCGAGGTGGTGTTCCGCATCGGTGTGCGGGAAAATTCGGTGATCCTGCGCGACATGGATGCCGAGACCGGGGTCTTTGCCGAGCAGGCGAAATACAATCCCGCCAGCGAGCCGGCGCCCGAGGTCATCGTTGCGGCGGAAGCGAAGCCGGACGCGCGGCTGCGCATCTCGGTCGCCGAGGGCGTCACCAGCTGGCAGGTGGTCGAGGGGCTGAAGCAGGCCGGGTTCCTGGGCGGCGAGGTCGCGAAACTGCCCGACGAGGGCATCCTGGCGCCCGACACCTATGACGTCGAGAAGGGCGCCGACCGCGCCGCGCTGCTGGCCGAGATGGAGCGGCGGCAGGCGGCGTTCCTGGCCGCGGCCTGGGAGAATCGCGAGCCGGATCTGCCCTACGAGACGCCGGAAGAGGCGCTGATCATGGCCTCGATCATCGAGAAGGAGACCGGGGTGCCGGACGAGCGCCGGGTGGTGGCCAGCGTCTTCGTCAACCGGTTGCGGCAGGGCATGCGGCTGGAGACCGACCCGACGGTGATCTATGGCGTCACCGGCGGCAAGGGGGTGCTGGACCGCGGCATCCGGGGGTCCGAGCTGCGGCGGCGGACGCCCTACAACACCTATCAGATCGACGGGTTGCCGCCGACGCCGATCGCCAATCCCGGCCGGGCGGCCATCGCGGCGGCGCTGGACCCCGAGGATACGGATTACGTGTTCTTCGTCGCCGATGGGTCCGGCGGGCACGCCTTTGCCCGCACGCTGGAGGAGCACAACCAGAACGTTGCGCGCTGGCGCGAGATCGAGCGGCAACGCGGGCAGCCGCTTTCCCCGGTGCAGGGGGATTGACCGGCGCCGGCCTTGGCGCGGGCCGGCCGGTTTTTTGAGTATTTTGGGAAACGGTGAAAGGCACGGCAGTGCCCCGGCGGCGGGTGTTGCGCCGGGCGTGCGTTGCGGTGTTGCGTGAGGCAATCGATTGTTATTGCGGGGGAAAACGGCGCTGGGCGATGCAACCTTTGGTTTTGCGTTGACTCAGCGAACGCCCTGAAGTAGAAATTACCCATGCTGGGAGAGATGGGCAAGCGGCCGGGTCGTCGATGACCTTGGGCCGCTTTTTTCATGTCTCGCTCGTGCGGACAGGCACACGAGGGCAGGGCGATCAAGAATGACCATGAGTTTCGATCCGGGGCCGGAGGCGCCGGAAGGGCCTTTCGTGCCCGGCGCCGCCACGGCGCCCGACATGAGCGTGCTGGACATCGCGGACGGGCTGTTTCGGTCCTATGCGGCGGATCTGACCCGGCTGCGGGAAAAGATCCAGGCAGGCGAGACGGGTGAGTTGAAGGAATCCGGCAAGCTGGTGCGTGACCTTCGGGCCGCGACCCAGATGGTGCTGGAGGAAAGGAGCAGGGTTGACAAGCTTCGCAAGGATGCTGCCGGACAGGTCGGTGCAGGCGCACTCGACCTTGTCGCGGCACGAGACGAGATCGGGCGCCGCCTGGCTTGCCTGCGCCGCGCCGCAGGAGGTTGACGATTTCCTGGGCGGGCTCAGCGACAATGCGCTGGCCGCGCTGCCTTGGCTTTTCGAGTTCTGGGCGCTGCCGCATCAGCTGCCGCCGGAGGGCGACTGGAAGACCTGGGTGATCATGGGCGGGCGCGGCGCGGGCAAGACCCGCGCCGGGTCCGAATGGGTGCGCGCGCAGGTCGAGGGGCCGACGCCCGAGGCGCCCGGGCGGGCGCAGCGCGTGGCGCTTGTGTCCGAGACCTTCGATCAGGCGCGGGACGTGATGGTGTTCGGCGAGTCGGGGATTCTGGCCTGTTCTCCGCCGGATCGCCGCCCGGTCTGGGAGGCGGGGCGGCGGCGGCTGGTCTGGCCCAATGGTGCGACCGCGCAGCTCTATTCGGCGCATGAGCCCGAGGCGCTGCGCGGGCCGCAATTCGACGCGGCCTGGGTCGACGAGCTGGCGAAGTGGAAGAAGGCCGAGGAGACCTGGGACATGCTGCAATTCGCGCTGCGGCTGGGGCAGCATCCGCAGCAGGTGGTGACCACCACGCCGAAGAACGTCGCGGTGCTGAAGCGGATCCTGGGCAATGCCTCGACCGTGACCACCCATGCGCCGACCGAGGCGAACCGCGCCTATCTGGCCGAGAGCTTCCTGGCCGAGGTCGAGGCGCGCTATGCCGGCACCCGGCTGGGACGGCAGGAACTGGAGGGCTTGCTGCTTGAGGATGTCGAGGGGGCGCTGTGGACCACCTCGATGCTGGAGCGTTGCCGGGTGGAGGCGGCGCCGCGGCTGTCGCGCATCGTGGTGGCGGTCGATCCGGCGGTGAGCTCGGGCGCGGCCTCGGACGAATGCGGCATCGTGGTCGCCGGCGTGGTCAGCGAGGGGCCGGTGACGGAGTGGCGGGCCTATGTGCTGGAGGATGCCTCGGTCCGGGGCGGGCCGCTGGACTGGGCGCGGGCCGCCGTCGCCGCGATGCAGCGGCACGGCGCCGAGCGGCTGGTGGCCGAGGTCAACCAGGGCGGCGACCTGGTCGAGAGCGTGATCCGGCAGGTCGATCCGCTGGTGCCGTTCCGGGCCTTGCGGGCCGGGCGCGGCAAGGGGCTGCGGGCCGAGCCGGTGGCGGCGCTTTACGAGCAGGGTCGGGTGCATCACCTGCGCGGCCTGGGCGCGCTGGAGGACCAGATGTGCCGCATGTCCGTGGCGGGCTATGACGGGCGCGGCTCGCCCGACCGGCTGGATGCGCTGGTCTGGGCGATCCACGAACTGGTGATCGAGCCGGCGGCGTCCTGGAGGCGGCCGGCGGTGCGGGGGCTGTAGCGCCGGACCGGGGCTCTGCCCCGGACCCCGGGATATTTACGCAAGAAAGAAGGGCCTTTTGGGGTCCGTGGAGGGTCGCGCGAGCGGCTCTTTTTCATTGGAGATTCAGGAGGGACCGATGGCATTTCCCTGGTTCGGGCGGGGGGCTGCGCCCGCGGAGGTCGAGAAGAAGGCAAGCGCCGCGGGCAAGGTGGTGGCGCTGGCGGCGGGTTCGGGGCGGGTGGTCTGGTCGCCGCGCGACACCGCTTCGCTGACGCGGACGGGCTTCGTCGGCAACCCGGTCGGGTTTCGCGCCGTGCGGCTGATCGCCGAGGCGGCGGCCGCCGTGCCGCTGGTCTGCCAGGATCGCGAGCGGCGCTATGACCTGCATCCGGTGCTGGACCTGCTGCGCCGGCCCAATCCGGGCCAGGGCCGGGCCGAGCTGTTCGAGGCGCTGTTCGGGCAGATCCTGCTGAGCGGCAACGGCTATCTGGAGGCGGTGGGCGAGGGCGCCGGGGGACTGCCGGGCGAGTTGCATGTGCTGCGCTCGGACCGGATGGCGGTGGTGCCGGGGCCGGATGGCTGGCCCGTCGCCTATGAATATGGCGTGGGCGGGCGCAAGATGCGCTTCGACATGGCGGGCAGTCCCGATCCGATCTGCCACATCCGCAGCTTCCATCCGCTGGACGACCATTACGGGCTGTCGCCGATGCAGGCGGCGGCGGTGGCGGTGGATGTGCACAACAGTGCATCCGGCTGGTCGAAGGCGCTGCTGGACAATGCGGCGAGGCCGAGCGGCGCCATCGTCTACAAGGGCGCGGACGGGCAGGGCAGCCTGTCGCCGGACCAGTACGACCGGCTGGTGACCGAGATGGAGATGCACCACCAGGGCGCGAGGAATGCCGGGCGGCCGATGCTGCTGGAGGGCGGGCTCGACTGGAAGCCGATGGGGTTCTCGCCCGCTGACATGGAGTTTCACGAGACGAAGCTGGCGGCGGCGCGGGAGATTGCGCAGGCCTTCGGGGTGCCGCCGATGCTGATCGGCATTCCGGGCGAGGCGACCTATGCCAATTACGCCGAGGCGCATCGGGCCTTCTACCGGCTGACGGTGCTGCCGCTGGTCTCGCGCGTGGCCAGCGCCGTGGCCTGGTGGCTTTCCGAGCATCTGGGGGCCGAGATCGACCTGCGCGCCGATCCCGACCAGGTGCCGGCGCTGGCCGAGGAGCGCGACAGCCATTGGCGGCGCATCGGCGATGCCGCTTTCCTGACCGAGGCCGAGAAGCGCGCCGCGCTGGGGCTGCCGCCGCTGGCGGAGGAATGAGATGGAGGGCTCGCGTTTCGTGAAGGAGCCCTTCGACTGGCACGACCAGCGTTTCGACACGCAGGAGCGGATCATGGCGCTGCAATTCGGCCAGGTGGAGCGGCGGCTGGAGCGGATCGAGGCGCTGATCGAGGGGCTGGAGCGGCGCCTGTGGATGACGGTCTATGGCGTCGTCGCGGTGATCCTGACCCAGGCGGTGCAGTCGATCCTGGAATATGCGCCGAAAGGAGGTTGACGTGAATTCAAAGGATTACGGGCTGGAGTTGAAATATGCGCAAGGTGGCTCTCTGGTCGCCGATGGCACGCGGATCGAGGGCTATGCCAGCCTGTTCGGCCTGGCCGACCAGGGCGGCGATATCGTGGTGCGGGGCGCCTATGCGGCCAGCCTGAAGCGGCTGGCGGCGCGGGGCGACAAGGTGCGGATGCTGTGGCAGCACGATCCCGCCAAGCCCATAGGCGTCTGGGACGAGATCCGCGAGGACGAGAAGGGGCTTTGGGTCAAGGGGCGGCTTCTGCCCGAAATCGCCCAGGCGAGGGAGGCGGCGGCGCTGGTCGGGGCCGGGGCCATCGACGGGCTGTCGATCGGCTATCGCACCGTGAGCGCCGAGCGTGACGGCAAGGGCCGGCGGCTTCTGTCCGAGGTCGAGCTGTGGGAGGTGTCTCTGGTCACCTTCCCGATGCTGGCCGAGGCCAAGGTGGGCCGCAAGTCCGATGGCGCATTGGAATTGGCGGCGGCCTTCCGGGCCGCGACGCGGGCGCTGCGCGCCGAGTGAATTTCACCAGATGGAGGGGACCATGACCGAGGTGAAAGCCGCGGCCGGGGCGGACATGCCCGGCGAGCTGGGGGTCGAGATGCTGGGGTTCGTCAATGAGCTCAAGGCATTCCGCGCCGATATTCAGAAACGACTGGAAGCACAGGAAGAACGCATGACCATGCTGGACCGCAAGACCATTTCCCGCGCCCGCGCCCCTCTGTCGGCCGAGGCCGATCAGGGCGCACCGCATCAGAAGGCCTTCGACGCCTATATCCGCCACGGCGACGACGGCGCGCTGCGCGGGTTGCCGCTGGAGGGCAAGGCGATGACCACCACCAGCGACGGCGGCTTCCTGGCGGCGCCGACCGTGGCCTTGCAGGTGCAGGAGGCGCTGAACGTCACCGCCTCGCTGCGCCGGGTCGCCAATGTGGTGACGGTGGAATCGGCGACCTACGAGGTGCTGGTCGGCATGGGCGATATCGCCCATGGCTGGTCCACCGAGGCCGGCACCCAGGCCGAGACAGGAACCTCGACCGTGCAGCGGGTGGTGATCCCGGTGCACGAGCTTTCGGCCATGCCCAAGGCCAGCCAGCGGCTGCTGGACGACAGCGCCTTCGACGTCGAGACCTGGCTGGCCGGCCGCATCGCCGAGAAATTCGCCCGCGCCGAGGCCACGGCCTTCGTCAATGGCGACGGGGTCAACAAGCCCAAGGGCTTCCTGACCCATGCCAAGGCGCCGAACGGCACGGCGACCAATGTGCAGATCGGCACCATTCCTTCGGGCGGGGACGGCGATTTTGCCGCCAACAACCCGGCCAATGCGCTGATCGACCTGGTCTATGCGCTGGGTGCGCAATACCGGGCCAATGCCAGCTTCCTGATGAATTCGAAGACCGCCGCGGCGGTGCGCAAGATGCGCGACGCGGACGGCCGCTTCCTGTGGGCGGACAGCCTGGCCATGGGGCAGCCGGCGCAGCTGCTGGGCTATCCGGTTCTGGTCTGCGAGGATATGCCGGACATCGCTCGCGGCTCGTTCTCGATCGCCTTCGGCGATTTCCGCTCGGCCTATACCATCGTCGAGCGCCCGGACCTGCGCGTGTTGCGCGATCCCTTCTCGGCCAAGCCGCATGTGCTGTTCTATGCCACCAAGCGCGTCGGGGGCGGCGTCACCGATGCCCGCGCCGTCAAGCTGATGGTCTTCGGCTGATCCAGGGCCGAAGCGGGGGCCGCGCGGGCAATGTCCGCCGGACCGGCAAGCCACTGTCCGCGCGCGCGAGGGCGGATATGCGCGGCCCCCTTTTCGTCCAGAGGATAGGGCACCCCTGCGAGTGGGAGAGATGAAGATGATGCTTGTGGAAGTGACGGCGCCCGCAACCGAGGCGCTGCCCGTCGCGGGGTTGCGGGACCATTTGCGGCTGGGAACGGGTTTCGGCATGACCGAGGACGCGGCCGAGACCGCGGCGCTGGCGGGTTTCCTGTGCGCGGCCATCGCCACCATCGAGGCGCGCACCGGCAAGGTGCTGCTGGCCCGGCAGTTCCGGCTGCGGCTGGAGGAATGGCGCGACCCCATGGGCCAGCCGCTGCCGCTGGCCCCGGTCGAGGCCGTCGAGCGGGTCGAGATCGCCGACGCGGCGGGTGCGGTGACGCTGGTCGATCCGGCGCGTTACCGGCTGGTGCCGGATGTGCAGCGGCCGATGCTGAGGCCGGTGGGAGCCTTCCTGCCCTCGGTGCCTTCGGGCGGTTCTGTTTCCATCACCTTCCTGGCCGGCTTCGGGACCGCATGGTCGCGGGTGCCTGCGGATCTGGCGCAGGCGGTGCTGCTGCTTGCCGCGCGCTATCACGAGGACCGAAGCTTCGAGGGCACGCAGGGCGCGATGCCCTTCGGGGTCAGCGCGCTGATCGAACGCTGGCGCCTGGTCCGGGTGTTGGGGGGGGCGGCACTCCGCGCGGCCGGGCATGAGCGCGCCGCGGCTGACGGTGCCGCTGATCCTCGAATCTCCGGTCCGCGAGCCGGACGGGATGGGCGGCTTTGCCCTCTCCTGGCAGGAGGTCGGGCGGATCTGGGCCGAGATGCGGTCGGGCGCGGGGGCTGAGCGTTTCGCCGAGGTGGGGGCGCAGAGCGTCGTGACCTGGCGGATCACCGTCCGGGCGGCGCCCGCCGGCGATGCGCGCCGCCCGCGCCCCGAGCAGCGGCTGCGGCTGGGCGAGGGGGCGGATGCCCGGCGCTTCCGCATCGAGGCTGTGGCCGAAAGCGACCCGCAAGGGCGCTGGCTGGTCTGCGTCGCGAAAGAGGAGGCGCTGGCATGAGCTATCTGGGAACGGCCGCGCTGCAGGCGGCGGTCTATCGGGTGCTGCGCGAGGATGCGGCGCTGCACGAACTGGTGGGCGACGCGATCTATGACGCGATGCCGGTGGCGGCGCCGGCGGGCCCCTATGTCTCGCTGGGCCCCGAGGAGGTGCGGGACGCGGGCGACATGACGGCGGCGGGGGCGGTGCATGATTTCGTCGTCTCGGTGCTGTCGGGGGCCGAGGCGGCGGGCGGCTTCGGCGCGGTCAAGGCGGCGGCGGTCGCGGTCAGCGAGGCGCTGGAGACGGCCGAGATCGCGCTGGACCGGGGCCGGCTGGCGGGGCTGTGGTTCCTGCGCGCCCGGGCGCGGCGGGCGGAAAACGGCGCGGGGCGGCGGGTCGACCTGACCTTTCGCGCGCGCATCGACCTGGGTTGAGGAGAGACGGTGATGGCGGTGCAGAACGGACGCGACCTGCTGATCAAGATGGACATGACCGGCGACGGGCATTTCGAGACCGTGGCGGGGCTGCGGGCGACCCGGCTGGGCTTCAATGCCGAGACGGTGGACGTGACGAGCCTGGAGAGCGAGGGCCGCTGGCGCGAACTGCTGGCGGGCGCGGGGGTGCGCTCGGCCAGCATCTCGGGGTCCGGGGTGTTCCGGGACGGGACCACGGACGAACGCGCGCGGCAGGTGTTCTTCGACGGCGAGGTACCGCGCTTCCAGGTGGTGATCCCGGATTTCGGCACCGTCGAGGGGCCGTTCCAGATCACGGCGCTGGAATATGCGGGCAGTTACAATGGCGAGGCGACCTATGAGATTTCCATGGCAAGCGCGGGCGCGATCAGCTTCGTCGCCTTCTGAGATGGCCAATCCCTTGGCGGGCGAGGTCGAGATCTTTCTCGATGGCCGGGCGCATGTGGCCAAGCTGACGCTGGGCGCCCTGGCCGGGCTTGAGGCGGAACTGGGCGCCGAGAGCATGATCGCGCTGGTCGAACGCTTCGAGGGCGGGCGGTTCTCCAGCCGCGACGTGATGGCGGTGCTGGTCGCGGGCCTGCGGGCGGGCGGCTGGCCGGGCGGCATGGAGGAGCTGGCCGCGGCCGAGCTGCGCGGTGGGCCGGTGGCTGCCGCCCATGCGGCGGCGGCGCTGCTGGCGCGGGCTTTCCGCATCGAGGGCGCATGAGCGGCGGGCTGGACTGGCCGGGGCTTCTGCGGGCCGGTCTGGGGCCTGTGCGGCTGGGGGGGCTGGGGCTGACGCCGGCCGCGTTCTGGGCACTGACCCCGGCCGAGCTGGCGCTGATGCTGGGCGTCGAGCCGGGGCGCGGGGGCGCGATGACCCGCGACCGGCTGGCCGAGCTGGTCGCGCGCTATCCCGACCGGCCCGCGACATGAACATCTGAAAGAGGAGGCGCCGTCGTGGCGAACAAGGACGGATTCGACCGGCTGGACGAGGACGGGCCCGCCCTGGGCAAGGGCCTGGACCAGAGCGCGCGGATGGCGGCGGCGTTCGACGCCGAGCTGGCGCGGCTGCGCGAGTCGATGATCTATACCAATCGCGAGGTCGGCACGCTGACATCGGGCATCGGCAGCGGGCTGCGCCGGGCCTTCTCGGGGCTGGTCTTCGACGGCATGAAGCTGTCGGACGCCCTGAAGGGCATCGCGCGCAGCATGGCGGATACCGCCTTCGCCGTGGCGATGAAACCGATCGAGCAGGCGCTGGCCGGGGCCATCGCGCAGGGGGTGAACGGCATGGTCTCGGCGGCGCTGCCCTTTGGCCAGGGGGCGGCGTTCTCGCAGGGGCGGGTGATGCCCTTTGCCAAGGGCGGCGTGGTCAGCCAGCCGACCTATTTCCCGATGCGCGGCGCGACCGGGCTGATGGGCGAGGCCGGGGCCGAGGCCATCATGCCCCTGCGCCGCGGTGCCGACGGGCGGCTGGGCGTGGCGGCGGCAGGCGGGGGGCGGCCGGTCAATGTGACCTTCAATGTCTCGACCCCCGATGTGGCGGGGTTCCAGCGCAGCCAGAGCCAGATCGCCGCGCAGATGGGCCGGCTTCTGGCGCGCGGGGAAAGGAACGGCTAAGATGGCATTTCACGAGATCAGGTTCCCGGCGAACCTGTCCTTCGGCTCGGTCGGCGGGCCGGAGCGGCGGACCGAGATCATCGCGCTGACCAACGGCCACGAGGAGCGGCGCACGCCCTGGGCGCATTCGCGGCGGCGCTATGACGCCGGGCTGGGGCTGCGCTCGCTGGACGATGTGGCGGCGCTGATCGCCTTTTTCGAGGCGCGGGCCGGGCAGATGCACGGCTTTCGCTGGAAGGACTGGGCCGATTGCAAGTCCTGCGCCCCAAGCGCGGCGGTGAGTTTCCTGGATCAGGAGATCGGCATGGGCGACGGGGTGCGGCGGGAATTTGCGCTGCGCAAGGCCTATGCCTCGGGGCCGGCGCGCTATTGGCGGCCGGTGGCGAAGCCGGTCGAGGGCACGGTGCTGGCCGGGGTCGGCAATGTCGAACTGCGCGCCGGGGTGGATTTCGCGGTGAATACCGCCACGGGAGTGGTCAGTTTCGCCGCGCCGCCCGAGGCCGGGGCCATGGTCACGGCGGGGTTCGAGTTCGACGTGCCGGTGCGCTTCGACACCGACCGCATCGCGGTCTCGGTCGCGTCGTTCCAGGCCGGCGACCTGCCGCAGGTGCCGGTGGTGGAGGTGCGGCTATGAGCGAGACGATTGCGCGGGCCTGGGCGGTCCGGCGGCGGGACGGGGTGGTTCTGGGATTCACCGATCACGACCGGCCGCTGTCCTTCGAGGGCATCGCCTTCCGCCCCGACAGCGGGCTGAGCGCGCGGGCGGTGGTGCAGGGGCTGGGCCTGTCGGTCGACAACAGCGAGGCGGTGGGTGCGCTGTCGGATGCGGCGATCACCGAGCGCGACCTGATGGCGGGGCGCTGGGACGCGGCCGATGTGCGGCTGTGGGAGGTGGACTGGGCCGATACCGCCAACCGGCGGTTGATCTTTCGCGGCCATCTGGGCGAGGTGGTGCGCAGCGGCGCGGCCTTCCGGGCCGAGTTGCGCGGGCTGTCCGAGCCCCTGAACAAGGCGCAGGGGCGGGTCTATCACCCGCGCTGCTCGGCGGCGCTGGGCGATGGACAGTGCCGCTTCGACCTGACGCGCCCCGGCTATTCGGCCGAGGGGGCGGTGGTCTCGGAGGAGGGCGGACGGCTTACGCTGTCGGGCGTGGCCGGGCATGATGCGCGCTGGTTCGAGCATGGCCAGCTGGTGGTGCTGACGGGCGCGGCCGCGGGGCTGTCGGGTCTGGTCAAGGCGGATGCCGTCCTGCCGGGCGCCCGGCGCCAGGTCGAGCTTTGGACGGCGCTGGGCATCCGGCCGGCGGCGGGGGACCGGGTGCGGCTGGTCGCGGGCTGCGACAAGCGGGGCGAGACCTGCCGGATGAAGTTCCTGAACTACCTGAACTTCCGCGGCTTTCCGCATCTGCCGCCCGAGGACTGGCTGATCGCGCCCAAGGTGAACCGATGAGCGCGGCGGCAGAAGCGGCGGTGGTGGCGGCGGCGCGGGCCTGGATCGGCACGCCCTATGTGCATCAGGGCTCGGTCCGGGGGGCGGGGACGGATTGCCTGGGGCTGGTGCGCGGCATCTGGCGCGAGTTCTTCGGCGCCGAGCCCGAGGCCATGCCGGCCTATACGCCGGACTGGGGCGAGGTCGGCGGGGCCGAGCTGCTGCTGGGCGGCGCGGCGCGGTTCCTGCTGCCTGCGCCCGCCGAGCGACCGGGCGACGTGCTGGTCTTTCGCATGCGGGCCGGGGCGGTCGCCAAGCATATGGGGATAGTGGCGGAATCCGGCGAACGGGCGAGCTTCGTGCATGCCTATGACCGGCATGGCGTGGTCGAAAGCCCGCTCTCGGCGCCCTGGCGGGCGCGGATCGCGGGACGGTTCCGGTTTCCGCCGGTTTGAGGGAAAGGTGAGGGCGCAATGGCGACGATTCTGCTGGCGGCGGTGGGCGCATCGCTGGGTGCGGGCTTTGGCGGCACGGTTCTGGGGCTTTCGGGCGCCGTCATCGGCCGGGCCGTGGGCGCGACACTGGGGCGGGTCATCGACCAGCGCCTGCTGGGCGGCGGCTCGAAGGCGGTCGAGACGGGGCGCGTGGACCGGCTGCGCATCCAGACCGCGGGCGAGGGCACGCCGATCCCGCGGCTTTGGGGACAGATGCGGGTGCCGGGCCATGCGATCTGGGCGGGTCCTCTGGTCGAGACGCGGCGCAGGCATGGCGGCGGCAAGGGCGCGGGGCCCAGCGTGACCGAGATCGGCTATCGGCTGAGCTTTGCGCTGGCGCTGTGCGAGGGGCCGATCCTGGGCGTGGGCCGCATCTGGGCGGATGGCGAGGAGATCCCGGCCGACGAGCTGAACATGCGCGTCTATCCGGGCGACGAGGACCAGCTGCCCGACCCGGCCATCGCCGCGCAGGAGGGCGAGGCGGCTCCGGCCTATCGCGGCATCGCCTATGTCGTCTTCGAGAACCTGGCGCTGGAGCGTTGGGGCAACCGGGTGCCGCGGCTGTCCTTCGAGGTGACGCGGGCGGCGAAGCAGGGACGGGGTCTGTCGCGCGAGGTGCGGGCCGTCGCCATGATTCCCGGCACGGGGGAATATTCGCTGGCGACCACGGCGGTCAGCTATGACCTGGGTCTGGGCGAGACGCAGGTGGTCAATCACAACACAGCCGTGGCGCCGACCGATTTCCTGGCCTCGATGCGGATCTTGGGCCGGGAGTTGCCGAATGTCGGCTCGGTCTCGCTGGTGGTGTCCTGGTTCGGCGACGACCTGCGGGTCGGTGAGTGCTCGGTGCGGCCCAAGGTCGAGGACCTGTCGCGCGACGGGCGCGAGATGGCCTGGCGCGCGGGCGGCATCGGCCGCGAGGGCGCGTCCGAGGTGGCGCGGGTGGAAGGCAGGCCGATCTATGGCGGCACCCCGGCCGACGGCTCGGTGATCGAGGCGCTGCGGGCGATCGCCGAGAGCGGACGCAGGGCGGTGTTCTATCCCTTCATCCTGATGGAGCAGCTGGCGGGCAACGGCCGGCCCGATCCGTGGAGCGACGCGGCGCATCAGCCGGTCATGCCCTGGCGCGGGCGGATCACCACCAGCATCGCGCCCGGTCGCCCGGGCAGTCCCGCCGGCACGGCCGCGGCCGAGGCAGAGGTGGCGCGGTTCTTCGGCGCGGCCGAGGCGGGGGATTTTTCGCGCGATGGCCGGACGATCACCTATAGCGGACCGGAGGAATGGTCCTATCGCCGCTTCATCCTGCATTATGCGCATCTCTGCGCGGCGGCGGGCGGCATCGACGCCTTCCTGATCGGTTCCGAGATGATCGGGCTGACGACGATCATGGGGGCCAGCCATTCCTTTCCGGCCGTCGCGCAGCTCAAGCGGCTGGCGGCGGATGTGCGCGGCATCCTGGGCGAAGGGGTCAAGATCGGCTATGCTGCTGATTGGTCAGAGTATTTCGGCTATCAGCCCGGCAATGGCGACGTGCATTTCCACCTCGACCCGCTCTGGGCGGATGAGAATATCGACTTCATCGGCATCGACAATTACATGCCGCTGTCCGACTGGCGCGAGGGCGAGGATCATCTGGATGCCCATTGGGGGCGCATCGACGATCCGGCCTATCTGCGCGCCAATGTCGCGGGGGGCGAGGGCTACGACTGGTATTACGCCAGCGAGGCCGACCGGCAGGCGCAGCGGCGCACCGAGATTCGCGACGGCGCGCATCACGAGCATTGGGTCTGGCGCTACAAGGATATCCGCGGCTGGTGGCAGAACCGGCATCACGACCGCATCGGCGGGGTGCGGCTGGCGCAGCCGACGGCATGGGTGCCGCGCTCGAAACCGGTCTGGTTCACCGAGATGGGCTGCGCGGCGCTGGACAAGGGAACCAACCAGCCGAACAAATTCCTGGACGCGATGAGCTCGGAATCGATGCTGCCCTATTTTTCGGACGGGCGGCGCGACGACGTGATCCAGGCGGCCTATGTGCGGGCGATGACCGAGTTCTGGTCGGACCCGGCGAACAACCCGGCCCGCGGGGCCTTCGGCCGGACCGGGGCGGGGCGGATGATCGACATGGGCCGCGCGCATGTCTGGTGCTGGGATGCGCGGCCCTATCCGGCCTTCCCGGCACGCACCGACCTGTGGTCGGACGGCCCGGCATGGGAGCGCGGGCATTGGCTGAACGGCCGCGCCGGAGCGGTGCCGCTGGCCGATGTGGTGGCCGAGATCTGCCGTGAGGCGGGGGTGCGCGCCTTTGACGCCGAGGGGTTGCGGGGGTTGGTGCGCGGCTATGTGCTGTCGGGGGCCGAGAGCGGCCGCGCGGCCTTGCAACCGCTGATGCTGGCGCATGGTTTCGATGCGGTCGAGCGCGACGGTGTTCTGCGCTTCGTCATGCGCGGCGCGCGGGTCGACGCCGAGCTGGGCCCCGACGACATGGCGCTGGCCGAGGAGGTCGATGCGGTCGAGGTCTCGCGCGCCGCCGATGCCGAGATGGTGGGCCGCATCCGGCTGACCCATGTCGAGGCGGGCGGCGACTATGCCGCGCGCACGGCCGAGACGATGATGCCGGGGGCGGAGTTCCTGGCGGTCTCGGACAGCGAATTGGCGATGGCGCTGACGCGCGGCGAGGGGCGGGCGCTGGCGGAACGCTGGCTGTCGGAAACGGCGGTGGCACGGGACGGGGTGCGCTTTGCCCTGCCGCCCTCGCTGGGGCATCTGGGGCCGGGCGATGTGGTGCGGCTGGCGGAGCCGGGTGCCGGGGCGCGGCGCTGGCGCATCGACCGGGTCGAGCGGGCAGGCGCGATCACTGTGGACGCGGTGCGGGTCGAGCCGGGGGTCTATCGGCCGGCCCGCGTGGTCGAGGGCGAGGCCGCGCTGCGGCCCTTCGTGCCGCCGATCCCGGTCTGGCCGGTGTTTCTGGACCTGCCGCTCTTGCGCGGAGACGAGGCGCCGCATGCCCCGCATCTGGCGGTGACGGCGACGCCCTGGCCGGGGGCGGCGGCGGTCTGGGTCTCGACCGAGCAGGCGGGAGGATACGGGCTGAACATGACGCTGGCCGAACCGGCGATCATGGGGCGGACCGAAGGTCCGCTTTCGGCGGCGCGGCCCGGGGTCTGGGATCGCGGGCCGGCGCTGCGGGTCCGGATGAAGGGCGGCACCCTGGAATCCGCCTCGCCCGAGGCGCTGATGGCGGGCGCCAACCTGCTGGCGATCGGCGACGGTTCGGCCGAGGGCTGGGAGCTTTTGCAGTTCGCCGAGGCGCGGCTGGTCTCGGCCGGGCTGTGGGAGATATCGACCCGGCTGCGCGGGCAGGCGGGGACGGATGCCTTCATGCCGGCGGTCTGGCCCTCGGGCAGCGTGGTGGCGCTGCTGGACGGCGCGGCGCGTCAGGTGGAGCTGGCGCCCTCGGCCCGCAACCAGTTGCGGCATTGGCGCATCGGGCCGGCCACGCGTGCGCCGGACGACCCGAGCTATCGCCATGTGGCCGCGGCGTTCCGGGGTGCCGGGCTGCGGCCGCTGTCGCCCTGTCACCTGGAAGTCCGCGGCCGGGTCGTGACCTGGATCCGCCGCACGCGGGTGCAGGGCGACGGCTGGGACGGCCCGGACGTACCGCTGGGCGAGGCGCAGGAGCGTTACTCGGCCCGGCTGGTCCGCGACGGGCTGGTGCTTGCCGAGGCTGTGGTGGCGGAGCCGCGCTGGGTGGTGCCGGAGAACAGCTGGTCCCAGGCCATCGCCGGGGGCGACTTTGCCATCGAGGTTGCCCAGCTTTCAGACACGTTCGGGGCCGGGCCCCATGCAAGGAGGATGATCGATGCCTGAGAACACGACCGCGAATTGCGCCCTGCCGCTGCTGATGCCGGCGCAGGCGCAGAAACATGTCACGGTGAACGAGGCGCTGCTGCGGCTGGACGGGCAGGTCGATCTGGTGCTGCAGAGCCTGACCCGCATCGCCCCGCCCGAGACGGTGGTGGATGGCATGTGCTGGGCCGTGCCGCCGGGTGCGGTCAATGCCTGGGAGGGGCAGGGCGGCAAGGTGGCCATCGGCGCGAATGGCGGCTGGATCTTTGTCCAGCCCGCCTATGGCCGGCGCGCGGTCATCGCCGATCAGGGGGTGGTGGCGATCCATGACGGCACGGTCTGGGTGCCGGGTGCGGTCACGCTGGGCCAGCACGGCTCGGGCCTGCTGGCGCGGCAATTGTCCGAGGACGTGACGCTGGGCAGCGGTGCCTGGTTCGAGACCGCGATGGTCATTCCGCCGGGCGGGCTGGTCATCGGGGCGACGGCGCGGGTGCTGCAGGCGATCACCGGCAGCGCAGCCTCGTGGTCGCTGGGCACGGCGGGCGATGCCCAGAGTCTCGGCCGGTTCGGGCAGGGGCTGGGCAAGGCGCAGGGTTCCTGGGCGCGGGGGGTGCTGTCGCCTCCGACCGCCTTCTGGGAGCCGGTGCCGCTGCGGCTGACCGCCACGGGCGGGCAGTTCACCGGCGGCAGGGTGCGCGTCGTGCTGCATTGGTGGGAGTTGCGGCTGCCGGACTGACGGTCTTTTCGCGCCCGTCGGTTTCCGCTAGACTCGGGGGATGAAACTGACGGGCGCGCCTGAATGAACCTGCAGAAAGACATGATCGAGCCGCTTTCCGACGCTCGGGACGCCCCACGCGATTCGGTCTGGGGGCGCATCCAGCGCGAGGCGCGGATCGCCGTGCGCGACGAGCCGCTGCTGGGCGCGCTGATCCATGCCGGGCTGCTGCACCATGCGACCTTCGAGGCGGCGCTGGCCTATCGCTTTTCGCTGAAGCTCGCCTCGCGCGAGATGAGCGAGCAGATCCTGCGCGAGATCGCCGACGATGCCTTTGCCCGTGCGCCGGAACTGTCGGCGGCGGCGCAGGCCGACCTGCTGGCCGTCTATGACCGCGACCCGGCCACGCATCGGCTGATGCAGCCGATCCTGTTCTTCAAGGGCTACCAGGCGCTGCAGGCCTATCGCATCGGGCATTGGCTGTGGCAGCAGGGCCGCCGCGACATGGCCTATTTCGTGCAGATGCGCTGCTCGGAAGTGTTCGGGGTGGATATTCATCCGGCCGCCCGCATCGGGACCGGGGTGATGATCGACCATGCCCATTCCATCGTCATCGGCGAGACGGCAGTGGTGGGCAACGACGTGTCCATGCTGCATTCGGTGACGCTGGGCGGCACCGGCAAGGAAGACGGCGACCGCCATCCCAAGATCGGCAACGGCGTGATGATCGGCGCCGGTGCCAAGGTGCTGGGCAATATCCGCGTCGGGCATCACTCGCGCATCGCCGCCGGTTCGGTGGTGTTGGCCGAGGTGCCGCCCTGCAAGACCGTGGCCGGGGTGCCGGCGCGGATCGTGGGCGATGCCGGCTGCTCGGAGCCGTCGAACACGATGAACCAGCTTCTGGGTCACGAGGACCTATTCTAGGGCCAGTCCGCGTTGCCGCTGCCGGTGAGTTCGGCCAGCGTGACATTCTCGCGCGCGAGCCGTTCGTCAAGGTCGTGGGCGATCCGCGCGGCGAGCGAGAATCCCTGATAGATCAGCGCGGAATAGATCTGGACGGCCGAGGCGCCGGCACGCAGCTTCTGCCAGGCCTGCTCGGCCGAGCCGATGCCGCCGACGCCGATCAGAGGCAGGCGGCCCTGCGTCTCGCGGTAGAGCCGGGCGAGGATGCGGGTGGCGCGGTCGAAGAGCGGCGCGCCGGAAAGGCCGCCGGCTTCCCCGGCATGGGGCGAGGCGAGCCCATCGCGCGAAAGCGTGGTGTTGGTGGCGATGATCGCATCGACCGGGGCGGAGAGGGCCACGGCGGCGATGTCCGCCAGGGCGGCGTCATCGAGATCGGGGGCGATCTTGATGAACACGGGCGGGCGGTTCGGCAGCGCGTCGCGCGCGGCCAGAACCCCTTGCAGAAGTGCTGACAGGGCCTCGGGTCCCTGAAGATCGCGCAGCCTCTCGGTATTCGGCGAGGAGACGTTGACGGTCAGGAAATCGGCATGGGCACCGGCAAGGCGCACGACCTGCGCGAAATCGGCGCTGCGGTCGGCGCTGTCCTTGTTCGCGCCGATGTTCAGCCCGACCGGGATGCCCGCCGGGCGCCGGGCAAGCCGGTCTGCGATGGCCGGCGCGCCTTCGTTGTTGAAGCCGAAGCGGTTGATGATGGCGCGGTCCTCGATCAGGCGGAACAGGCGCGGCCTGGGGTTGCCGGGTTGCGGGCGCGGGGTGGCGGCGCCCACCTCGACGAAGCCGAAGCCGGCACGCATCAGCGCGGGCAGGGCGCGGGCGTTCTTGTCGTAGCCGGCGGCGAGCCCGACCGGGTTCGGCAGGTCGAGCCCGGCCAGGCGGCTGCGCAGCCGGTCCGAGGTGACGGGCTTGCCGGGCAGCGGCACGAGCCCGCGTTGCAGCGCGAGGATCGAGAGATCATGCGCGCGTTCCGGGTCGAGGCGATGCAGCGCGGCAAGGCCCAGCCGCTCGATGGGGCTCATGCAAGGTCTCCGGTGTCGTGGCCGTCGGGTCCGAGGGGCAGGGGGCGGCTCCAGAGCACATCTCCGGCGCGCAACTCCCGATAGAGATGCGGGAAGAGGTCGCCGCCGCGCGAGGGTTCCCAGCGCAGCTCGGCCAGCGCCTCGGCGTCGAGCGTCAGCAGGTGCAGCCCGTCCTGTCCGGCGAAATGGCGCGCGAGCGTGCCGGGCAGCTGTGCGGCGGTGGAGAGATGGATATAGCCGTCCTGCAGGTCCACCGGCGCACCGGCACTGCGGCCCTGCCGTTGGAAGGCCTGGAACTCGGCCGCGCGAAAGATCTTGTAAACCAGCATGGCCGGTTCATGCGCCGCGCCGTGCGGGCCGTCAAGCCACGGCTTCGTCAATTGACGGCGTCACTGCCATCCCGCAATCTGCCCCTCGTTCAGACATTCGGGGTGAGAGGGATGGAGATGAAGGGCTGGCTTCTGGTTTCGGCGGCGGCCGTCGCGCTGTCTGCGGGCGCGGCGCAGGCGGATTACACGCTGCATGTGCTGCATATCAACGATTTCCACAGCCGGATCGAGCCGATCAACGCCTATGACAGCACCTGCGATGCCGAGGCCGAGGCGAAGGACGAATGTTTCGGCGGCGTTGCGCGTCTGGCCACCAAGATCCGCGAGTTGCGCGACGGGCTGAAGGCCGAGGGGCAGAACGTGATCGTGCTGGATGCCGGGGACCAGTATCAGGGCAGCCTGTTCTATACCACCTACAAGGGCAAGGAGACGGTCGAGTTCATGAACGCCATCGGCTTCGACGCCATGGCGGTGGGCAATCACGAATTCGACGACGGGCCGCAGGGGCTGCAAATCCTGGCCGAGGGGGCGAAGTTCCCCATCGTCTCGGGCAATCTGGACCTGTCGCAATCGCCCGAGCTGAAGGACAAGATCGACGACGTGCTGGTGCTGGAGGTCGGCGGCGAGAAGATCGGCATCGTCTCGGCCCTGGCGATGGACACGCCCGAGACCGCCTCGCCGGGCGAGAAGGTGATCTTCCTGGACGACATGGACAGCCTGAAGGCCGATGTGCAGGAGCTGACCGAGGAAGGCGTGAACAAGATCGTCGCCCTGACCCATTCCGGCTACAAGCGCGACCAGGAATTCGCCGCCGAGGTGGCCGGTCTGGACGCGGTCATCGGCGGGCACAGCCATACGCTGCTGGGACAGTTCGAGGGTGCCGCCGGGCCTTATCCGACTATGGTCAAGGGCGCCGACGGCGCCGAGGTGCCGGTGGCGACGGCCTATGCCTATGGCAAGTATCTGGGCCATCTGGTGCTGACCTGGGACGACGACGGCAAGCTGATCAAGGCCGAGGGCCAGCCGATCCTGCTGGACGGCTCGGTCGTGCCGGACGAGAAGCTGGCGGCGCGGGTCAAGGAGATGGGCGCGCCCATCGAGCAGCTCAAGCAGAAGCGCGTGGCCGAGATCGCGGCGCCGATCGACGGCAGCCGGGAATCGTGCCGCGCACGGGAATGCGAGATGGGAAGCCTGGTCGCCGACGCCATGCTGGCGCGCGTCAAGGACCAGGGCATCACCATCGCGATCCAGAACGGCGGCGGCTTGCGCGCCTCGATTCCGGCAGGGGAGGTCACGATGGGCGACGTGCTTTCGGTCCTGCCTTTCCAGAACACCCTGTCCACCTTCCAGCTGAAGGGCGAGGACGTGGTGGCGGCGCTGGAGAACGGCGCGAGCCAGATCGAGGAGGGCGCGGGGCGCTTCGCCCAGGTGGCGGGGCTGAAATACACGCTGGATCCCTCGGCCCCGGCCGGTAGCCGGATCAGCGACGTGCAGGTGCGCGACGGGTCGGACTGGGTGCCGATCGACCCCGCAGCGGTCTATGGCGTCGTGTCGCAGAATTACATGCGCGCGGGAGGGGACGGCTACCGGGTCTTTGCCGAGAAGGCGATGAACGCCTATGATTTCGGGCCCGATCTGGCGGATGTGCTGGCGGAATACCTGGCCAGGCAGGGGCCGGGCTTCACGCCGAAGCTGGACGGTCGCATCACCGTGAAATGAAGACGGCGCCGGGCCTTGTGCCCGGCGCTTCTTGCGTTTTCCGGGATCAGGCCGGCAGGAAGGCGCGGCTGTTCTTCAGGTGGCGCTGGATCAGCCTGCGGCCCTCGCGCCCGGTCGCCAGGACGCGCGCGGGCGTAGGCGCGCCGTCGGGAAGCCCGGGGAACAGCGCGAATATCTCTCGGCGCGCGGCGGATGAGAGGCCGCTCAGCGCCTGCGGGCCGGTCAGCAGCGACTCGGTCCAGCAGCCGTTCGACAGCACCAGCTCGTGCCGGTCGAAGAGCAGGTGCAGATAGGTCACGCCCCCGGCGGGATGGAGCGGGCGGATGCCCGGCAGGGCGGTCAGCTGCCGGGCGGCGACCAGGATCTCTTCGGTGCCGAACATGCGCCGGGCGATGGCCGAGCGCAGCAGGATGCGATGCTGGGGCGAGACGACCAGGTCGCGCGCCGGCAGGCCCGGCCCCAGCGCGCCGCCTGCGATCAGGATCGGGCGGAGGTTCGGCTGCAGGTCCAGCCGTGCGGCGTCGAGCTGCGGGCCGCCGATCCAGCGCAGCGGCCGGAGCCCGTGGTCGCGGGTCAGCACCAGATCGCCTGCCGCCAGCGTCTCGACCGGGCGGGGGCCCAGCCCGGTCTCGATCAGCGTGCCGGGGGTGAAGCAGGGCGGTGCCTTGACGGTCTGGTCGTAGGGGACGGAGGTCTGGCCGATGCCGATCTTGTAGCTGCCGACGAACTGGTAAAGCGCGTCCTGTCGGAATTGCGGCCAATGGCTCTGCCCGTCGGCATCCTGGCGCTGCCTGGGGATGATCAGGACGGTATGGCGGTCGCCGATCTCGATCGGATAGCCGGTGATGTCGTAATCGACATAGGTGGGGAAGGTGACGTAGAATTCGTTGCCCTCGGCATCGCGCAGGATGGCGGCGTCCTGGAGCGAGATGCGCTGGCCGGCGGCCAGCATCTGCGCGCCCGCGCCATGGCCGAAACTGGCGCTTTCGGCCAGGGACTGCCCGCCCTCGCTGCCCGGATCGTCATAGAAGCTGCCCGAGCCGCCGCGCGAGAGATAGCCGAAGGCCGGGTCGTCGTCCTCGATCCGTATCTCGGCCATGTCGGCCTGCGAGAAGTCGATGTCGCGCCGGTTCAGGAAGGGCAGGTATTTGTCCGACCCGGTGGCCCCGGGATCGTTGGGGACCTGGGTTCCAAAGGTCGCCGTGATGATCCGGTATTCCATGGATCCCCCTTTGGCAATTCAAGGTTGTGTATATTGGTTTAAATGCAACCTTGCATTTATCAACAAAAGCACGATTTGTCTTTGAACATGCGGCCGGTATGTGGCGATTGCGCAACTTTTGTCGCTATTGTGCGGGCAATCGGGGTCAGGCCTTGGCTTCTTCGCCATCCGTCAGCGCCAGGGATTGGCGCAGGAACCGCTCGAAATCGTCCAGATCCACGGGTTCGAACTGGCCGAAACCCTGCATCCACACCGACGCGCTGCGCAGCCCGTCGGGTTCCAGCTTGCACCAGATGATCCGTCCGCGCCGCTCTTGCCGGATCAGCCCGGCGGCCGCCAGCACGGCGAGATGCTTGGAGATCGCCGCCAGGCTGACCTCGAACGGCGCCGCCACGTCGGTCACCGCCATATCGTCCTCGAGCAGCATGCCGAGGATCGCCCGCCGCGTGGGGTCGGCGAGGGCGGAGAAAATGGCGTCGAGGCTGGGTTGCTGAGCGGACATCGGCTTTGCTTAACTTGCCGGTTGAATATGCGGCGGATGCGCCCCGGACCGCAAGACCGGGTTTTCCGTCGCGTCCGGCTTTTCACGCATTCAATCTTTTCAATAGCTTGACTGATCCGGTCGCTTGCTTGACTCGGGGGGCGCGAGTCCCTATCACCGCGCCAACCGATAACGGGGGTGTGAGCCGTGGCCGAGGACGACCATGACGCCGCGCGGACCCGGGACGCGGAGCGGCTGCGCGCGCTGGAGGCCCGGCTGGGCAAGAAGGCGGCGGACAAGGCCCCGTCGCGCGGGGAAGAGCATTTCAGCCAGGCCAACATGGCCTGGCGCATGGTGACCGAGCTGGTGGCGGGACTGGCCATCGGCTTCGGGATCGGGTTCGGGCTGGACTATCTGACCGGCCTGCGACCGGTCTTCATGGTGGTTTTCGTGCTGCTGGGCCTGGTGGCCGGCATCAAAACCATGATGCGGACCGCGAACGAGATAGGTAAGACACCGGGGCGTCCCGGCGACGACAAGGGTGAATGACGATGGCAGAAGAAGAAGCAGGTGGTCTGGTTTTCCATCCGATGGACCAGTTCGTCGTCAAACCGCTGTTTGGCGAAGGGCCGGTGAACTGGTATACGCCGACCAACGCGACGCTGTGGATGGCGCTGGCTGCGCTGGCGATCACCGCGCTGCTGGTCTTTGGCACCCGCGGCCGGGCCATCGTGCCGAACCGGGTCCAGTCCATCGCCGAGCTGCTCTACGGCATGGTCCGCAAGATGGTCGAGGACGTGACCGGCAAGGACGGGCTGAAATACTTCCCCTATGTGATGACGCTGTTCTGCTTCATCCTGTTCGCCAACTTCCTGGCGCTGCTGCCGAAAAGCTTCTCGCCGACCTCGCATATCGCGGTCACGGCGGTGCTGGCGGTTCTGGTCTTCCTTGGCGTCACCGTGCTGGGCTTCGTCAAGAACGGCGCGCATTTCCTGGGCCTGTTCTGGGTCAGCTCGGCGCCGCTGGCGCTGCGCCCGATCCTGGCGGTGATCGAGCTGATCTCGTATTTCGTGCGGCCGGTCAGCCATTCGATCCGTCTTGCCGGCAACATCATGGCGGGCCATGCGGTGATCAAGGTCTTTGCCGCCTTCGCCGCCATCGCCGCCATCGCGCCGGTTTCGGTCGTCGCCATCACCGCCATGTATGGGCTCGAGGTGCTGGTCGCGCTGATCCAGGCCTATGTCTTCACCATCCTGACCTGCGTCTATCTGAAGGACGCGCTGCATCCGGCGCACTGAGCCGGGCTCGCAAGGTCTGAAAACGAAAACCCTTTCCAAAGCCTCAAGGAGCATGAACATGGAAAATCTGGGTCAACTGGGACAGTATCTCGGCGCCGGTCTGGCTTGCGTCGGCATGGCCGGTGCGGCCATGGGGGTGGGCAATGT
>WKJB01000062.1_pt1 | contig 39967 bp, 34 predicted proteins | sample 5403331 | NCBI WGS metagenome assembly WKJB01 (sample SAMN13198853, study PRJNA488119) | plastic metagenome | isolation source: water-polyurethane dispersion (WPUD) containing a polyether... | place: Mexico: Mexico City | collected 2016 | reverse complement strand
ATCGACCCGGCGTCCTGGCCGAGGTCGGCGGCCGGGGCGGGCACCGGCGCGGGCGGCGCGGCCACGGGAGCGGGCATGGGGGCCGGGACGGGCGCGACGGACGGGGCCGCGGCCGCCGGGGCCTGGCTCGCCGAGCGCTGCAGCTCGCTCACGCGGGCGTCGGCGGCGGCGAGGCGCTGACGCAGCTCCTCGTTCTCCTGGTTCAGACGGCGGAGCTCGACGACGACCTCGTCCAGGAAGTCGTCGACCTCGTCCTGGTCGTAGCCCTCACGGAACTTCGTGGGGTTGAAACGCTTGTTGACGACATCTTCCGGCGTCAGAGCCATGACCGCACCTCGATTGCTTTCCTCATCCGGTTGGCGAATCCATCAACCGTAGCAAGGTTCAGGCCACGGTTGAGAGTCGCGCGGACACCAGACTACCCGCGCCCGGCTGGGAGGTGGCTGCCCCCCGTTCGGTTGCCGATGTGGCTGGTGTGGCTGATGAGGTCGCGGCGGATGCGGCCGGCGGACCGGTCGCGAGGCGTCAATGGGTCTCGAAGAAGCCCGCGTCGACGCCCGACTCGGCCTCAGCCTGCTCGCCGCTCACCGCGACGTGCTCGGGCGAGAGGAGGAAGACCTTGTTCGTGACGCGCTCGAACTTGCCGTAGAGCGCCACCGAGAGGCCGCTCGCGAAGTCGATGAGGCGACGCGCCTCGGGCTCGCTCATCTGCGAGAGGTTGATGATGACCGGGATGCCCTCGCGGAAGCTCTCGCCGATGGTCTGCGCGTCCTTGTAGTGACGCGGGTGCACGGTGAGGATCTCGTTCATGCCCGACGGCGCGGTGCGCGGCGCGGGCGCGCGACGCAGCGGCGTGACGGGCGCGGGACGCGAGTTCACGGGCGCGGCCGCGGCCGGCGTCTCGCGGGGCGCGGGTGCCTCCTGCTCGGGAGCGACGTCGTCGTACTCCTCATCGGCCAGGCCCAGGTAGACCATCGTCTTGCGCAGGGGGTTCGCCATGACATCCTCCGGATCGTGCGTTGCTGATCCCGAGATTAACCGCGGTCGGGGCGCTTTCCCGTGATTGCCGTGCCGATGCGCAGGTGTGTCGCGCCCTCGAGGATCGCGTCGGCGTAGTCGCCGGACATGCCCGCCGAGATGCGGTCGGCCTCCGGGGCGAGGGTGCGCACGCGCTCCGATACAGCCCGCAGGCGCGCGAAAGCCGCGCGCGGCTCCTCCCCGAGCGGCGCGACCGCCATGACCCCCACGAGGCGGATGCCGGGGGTGCCGAGCACACGCTCGGCGAGCCGCTCGGCGTCGGCGGGGTCGGCGCCGCCGCGGCCCGGCTGCCCCGAGAGGTCGATCTCGAGGAAGACGTCGAGCTCGGGCGCGTCGGGCGCCGCGAGGGCGTCGATGAGCGAGTCGCGGTCGACGGAGTGCACGGCGTGGGCGTAGCGGCGCACGGCGCGGGCCTTGTTGCTCTGCAACTGGCCCACGAAGTGCCAGGCGAGGTCGAGGTCGGCCGTCTCGGCCGCTTTGGCCTGAGCCTCCTGGTGGCGGTTCTCCCCCAGATCGCGCACGCCGAGGGCGGCGAGCTCGCGCACGAGCGAGGCGGGGTGGAACTTCGTCACGACGATGCGCGTGAGCTCGCCGGGGTCGCGGCCCGCGGCGCGCGCCGCATCCGCGATCCCGGCGTCCACCGTCGCGAGCCGCTCCGGGAGCGGGGCGTCGGTGCTCATCGCCTACTTCAGGAAGTCGGGGATGTCGAGGTCGCCCTCGTCGTCGAAGTCGTCGAGCGACGCCACGACCGGCACCTCGGGCTCGCGCTCCCAGCCCTCGGGCTGCGTGGCGGGCGGGGCCGTGGCGGCGCCCTCCTCGCCCGCGGCGACCGAGACGGGCACGGGGGCCTCGACGAAGTTGCTGCGATGCTCGGTCTGCGGCTTCGGGGCGGGCTCGCCGCCGTCGAACCCGGCCGCGATGACCGTGACGCGCACCTCGTCGCCGAGGGTGTCGTCGATGACGGCTCCGAAGATGATGTTCGCCTCGGGATGCACGGCCTCCTGCACGAGGCGCGCGGCGTCGTTGATCTCGAAGATGCCGAGGTTCGATCCGCCCTGGATCGACAGGAGCACGCCGTGCGCGCCGTCGATGGAGGCCTCGAGGAGCGGGCTCGCGACGGCGAGCTCGGCGGCCTTGATAGCCCGGTCGGCGCCGCGGCTCGCACCGATTCCCATGAGCGCGGAGCCCGCGCCCTGCATGACCGACTTGACGTCGGCGAAGTCGAGGTTGATGAGGCCGGGGGTCGTGATGAGGTCGGTGATGCCCTGGACACCGGCGAGGAGCACCTGGTCGGCGGTCGAGAAGGCCTCGAGCATGGAGATGCCGCGGTCGCTGATCTCGAGCAGGCGGTCGTTGGGCACGACGATGAGGGTGTCGACCTCGTTCTTGAGGGTCGCGACGCCGATCTCTGCCTGCGCCTGGCGGCGCTTGCCCTCGAACCCGAACGGCTTGGTGACGACGCCGATCGTGAGCGCGCCGATCGACTTCGCGATGCGGGCCACGACGGGCGCGCCGCCCGTGCCGGTGCCGCCGCCCTCGCCCGCCGTCACGAAGACCATGTCGGCGCCCGCGAGGGCCTCCTCGATCTCCTCCGCGTGGTCCTCGGCGGCTCGGCGCCCGACCTCGGGGTCGGCGCCCGCGCCCAGACCGCGGGTCAGCTCTCGCCCGACGTCGAGCTTGACGTCGGCGTCGCTCATGAGCAGCGCCTGTGCGTCGGTGTTGATGGCGATGAACTCGACGCCGCGCAGGCCGAGCTCGATCATCCGGTTCACCGCGTTCACGCCACCGCCGCCGATGCCGACGACCTTGATGACGGCGAGGTAGTTCTGGTTCGAAGTCACGTCCGGCCTCCCGGAGAAAACTCTCAACCTCTACTTGAGGTTTAGAGACTTTCTCAGTACTCTTGTGTGCCCTCACGGTAAGCGCGGCGAGGCGCGCGTTCCGCGCGACACCCCGCGTGTCGTGAAACGGAGCAGGACTCAGCCGGCGTTGAAGACCGCGGTGCCCGGAGCGGACACGTCGTAGGTGCCCGGACCCGAACCCCCGTGGATCGCGACGAGGGCCGCGAGCACCCGCGCCTTGTGCTCGGAATCGTCCGCGCTCCCCCACACGACGCGCTGCGTCGAGCCCGCGAGCGTGAGCGTCACGTCGTCGCGTGTCGTCGCCGCGATGGAGTCGAGCTGGTCGCGCACCGAGGCGGGCAGCACGAGGAGGACCTCCGCGACCGAGCGGAACGCGGGGCTCTCCGGATCCGCGGCCTCCACGACGATGAGCGGGAGCCCCTCGGGCCGTGCGGCGCTCGAGGCGAGCACGACGCCCGCCGCGTCGACGATGTCGAACGCGTTGCCGCGCACGATCGCCCCGACGGGCGAGCGCTCGACGATGTGGATGATGAGCGTGCCGGGCGGGAGGATCTCGGTCGAGTAGCTGCGGATGAGCGTGAACTGCCCGAGCTGCTCCCGCAGCCGCCCCTCGTCGAGCAGCGCGAGCGGCGTGCCGAGCTGGTCGTCGACGGCGTCGACGATCTGCGCCGGATCGAGGCTCGTCGTCCCCTCGACGCGGATGTCGCGCAGCGCGAGCAGGGGCGAGAAGACGGCCGCGAGGCTGCTCCCGATGAGAGACGCGACGAGGCCGAGCCCGACGGCCCAGGCGATCCGGCGGCGGCGTACGCGACGGGTGAACCGACGGAGCTCGCGCTTCTCCGCCCGCTTGCGCGCGCGCTCGGCGGCGCGCAGCTCCGCCTCGGCGACACGGCTCGCGGAGGCGCGGCGCAGCCGTCGGGGCGGGCGGGCCGACGCGGGGCGGGCTGCGGCGTCCGGGATCTCGGCATCCGCGCGGAGCCGCGGGGCCGGGGACCGTCGACCGGGCTTCGTGGCGCGCGTCGCGTCGGCGCTCGCCTCCGTCGACGCGCGCTCCGTGCGCGCCGGCCGCCGCGGGAGGCGCGGCGCGCGCGCTCGCTCGGATGCCGGCGTCGGCTCCTCAGGACGGGCCGGCTCGTCGAACCCCTCGGGGCGCCTCATCCGTCCCGCCCGGTCACGTCCGGTCGGCCGCGAGGGCGTCGAGCACCTGCGGGATGATGCGGTAGACGTCGCCGCAGCTGAGGGTCATGACGAGGTCGCCCTCCCGGGCGATCTCGGCGACGCGGTCGGCCGCAGCCTGCCAGTCGGGCAGGAAGTCGACGCGCGACGCGTCGGTGAAGCGATCGGCGACGAGGGCGCCCGTCACGCCGGGCTCCGGGTCCTCGCGGGCGCCGTAGACGTCGAGCACGACCGTGTGATCGGCGAGGCGCTCGTAGACCTCGGCGAACTCGCCCGCCATCATCCGCGTGCGGCTGTAGAGGTGCGGCTGGTGGATCGCGATGACCCGGCCGGAGCCGACGACCGAGCGGGCCGTCGAGAGCGCGGCCTCGACCTCGGTCGGGTGGTGGGCGTAGTCGTCGTACACGCGCACGCCGCGCACCTCGCCGTGCAGCTCGAAACGACGCCCCGTCCCCGCGAAGGCCTCGAGACCGCGCACGACGGCCTCCGGGTCGTGGCCGAGCGTGACGAGCACCGCGAAGGCGCCCGCCGCGTTGAGCGCGTTGTGGGCGCCGGGGATCGCCAACCTCACGGGGAGGTCGCGACCGGCGTAGGCGATCGAGAACGCCACGGGTCCCTCCGCGACGACCGAGTGCACGCGCACGTCGGCGTCGTCGGCCAGCCCGAAGCTCACGACCCTCTTGCCCTCGAGTCGGCGGGTGACGGCGAGGGCACCCGGGTCGTCGCTCGACGCGACGACGAACTCGGTCGCCTCCTGGGCGAACCTGACGAAGGCGTCCTCGAACGCCTCCTGCGTGCCGTAGTGGTCCAGGTGGTCGGCGTCGACGTTCGTGATGAGCGCGACCGCCGTGTCGTAGAGCAGGAACGAGCCGTCCGACTCGTCGGCCTCGACGACGAACAGGTCGTCGGAGCCGTAGGCCGAGCTGCGACCGTAGTTCGCGATGACGCCGCCGTTGACGAAGCCGGGGTCGGCGCCGATCTCGCGCAGAGCGGTCACGATCATGCCCGTCGAGGTGCTCTTGCCGTGAGCGCCCGCGACCGAGACGACGCGGTGGCCGCGGATGAGCCAGTCGAGCGCGAGCGAGCGGTGCAGCACGGGGATGCCTTCCGCGAGGGCGCGCTGGTACTCGGGGTTGTCCTGCCAGAGGGCGCCCGTCACGACGACCGTGTCGGCGTCGCCGACGTTCGCGGCGTCGTGACCGATCGCGATCGACGCACCGGCCGCGCGGAGGTCCGCCACCGCATCCGACTCGCGCACGTCGGACCCGGTCACGCGGTGCCCCGCCTCCAGCAGCAGCCGGGCGATACCGCTCATACCCGAGCCGCCGATGCCCACGAAGTGGACGGCGCCGAGGTCGTCGGGGAGCTCCTGGTCGAGGTCGGGCTTGATCATCCTCTCAACGCTACCCGTCCGCTCCGGGTGCCGCCGACGCGGCCCCGCGTTCGCGCACCGCCTCCTGGATGAGGTCGACGAGGCGGTCCGCGCCGTCGCGTCGCCCGGTCTCGGCCATGCGCGCCGCCATCTCGGCGACGAGCGCGGGATCCTCGAGCAGGCGCTGGAGGGGACCACGCACCCACTCGGCGTCGAAGTCGGCGTCCGCGACGATGAGCGCACCGCCCGCGTCCACGGCGCCTCGCGCGTTGAGCGCCTGCTCGCCGTTGCCGACGGCGTACGGCACGAAGACGGCGGGGATGCCGAGGGCGGCCAGCTCGCTCACGGTTGCGGAGCCGGCGCGCGAGATCGCCAGGTCGGCGGCGGCGAGTGCGAGGTCCATGCGGTCGCAGTAGGTCAGGAGCCGGTAGCCGTCGAGACCCGGGTCCTCGACCGGGGCGCGGTCCCCCGTGATGTGGAGCACCTGCCAGCCCGCCGCGAGGATCGCGTCGACGGCCGCCGAGACGCCCTCGTTGAGCCGACGGGCGCCGAGCGAGCCGCCCGTGACGATCAGCGTCGGCCTGCCCTCGGCGAGCCCGAGCTCGGCGAGGGCCTGTGGCCGCACGGCGAAGCGGTCGAGCGTCTCGATCTCGCGGCGGAGCGGGAGCCCCAGCGCACGGCCGTGGCGCAGGCGCGTGCCCGGGAAGACGGTCGCGACGTACCGCGTGCGGAGGGCGCCGTAGCGGTTGGCGATGCCCGGCCGGGCGTTCGCCTCGTGGATGACGAGCGGCAGCCCGGCGCGGTGCGCGGCGGCGTACGCGGGCGCAGAGACGTAGCCGCCGAAGCCCACGACGGCTTCCACGTGGCGCTCGCGCAGGATGCGCTCGACGTCCTCGACCGTCGCGCGCCAGCGCTTCGGGAAGCGGAGCGCGTCCGCGTTCGGGCGGCGCGGGAACGGGAGCCGCGCGACCGTGACGAGCTCGTAGCCGCGCTGCGGCACGAGACGCGCCTCGAGGCCCTCGGCGGTGCCGAGCACGAGCACCTCGGCATCGGGCTCGCGCTCGCGGAGACGGTCGGCGGTCGCGAGCAGGGGGTTGACGTGGCCGGCGGTTCCGCCGCCCGCCATGAGGTAGACGGTCACGACAGCACGCTACCGGGGGCGGTCGAGCCGCGCGGGTCGCGGCGGGCGAACGACAGCACGACGCCCACCGCGGCGAGCGTCGTCACGAGCGACGAGCCCCCGGCGGAGATGAACGGCAGGGGCACGCCGAGCACGGGCAGCAGCCCGAGCACGACGGCGATGTTGACGATCGCCTGGCCGATGATCCAGACCATCGCGATGCTCGTCGCGAGTCGCGCGAACGGGTCGACCTGTCGACGGATGATCCGCACGAAGCACACCGCGAGGAGCATGAAGAGCGCCACGACGAGGAGCGCGCCCACGAGGCCGAGCTCCTCTCCGATGACGGCGAAGATGAAGTCGGTCTCGGCCTCCGGGAGCCAGTTCCACTTCGACTCCGAGTTCCCGAGGCCCAGCCCGAACACGCCGCCGTTGGCGAGCGCCTGCCAGCCGTGGAGCGGCTGGTAGCAGAACCGGCCGATGAGCTGCGGGTCGCCCTCGAGGCAGCCCGTGAGCCACGCGTCGATGCGGTCGCTGCGCGAGTCGCTGATCCGGATGGCCACGAACGCGCCGACCGCGAGGAGCGTCGTGATGACGCCGATGATCCGCAGCCGCACCCCGCCGAAGAAGAGGGCGCCGAGCACCATCGCCGTGAGGATGACGGTCGTGCCGAGGTCGTTGCCGAGCATGACGAGAGCGAGACCGCCCCCCGCGACGGGGACGATCGGCAGGACGTACTGCTTCCACTCGTTCGTGCGCCACGCGTTGATGACGTCGACCTTGCGGCTGACGATGAGGCCGAGCCAGATGACGAAGCCGAGCTTGATGAACTCGGACGGCTGGAACGAGAAGCCGCCGACGCTCAGCCAGTTGTTGTTGTAGCCGCCCGAGCCGATCGCGACGACGAGCACCTGGAGCGCGAGCGCGCCGAGCATGAGGTGCCACGCCCAGCGCTTCCAGAAGATGGCGGGCGCACGCGAGGCGATGAGCATGAGCGGGATGCCGATCGCGGCGAGCACCGCCTGGCGCGTCGTGCGCGCGAAGAAGTCGTTGTCGGACACCCACGACTCGATCGACGATGACGAGAGCACCATGACGAGCCCGAACGCGACGAGGAAGACCGTCGTGCCGAGCAGCAGGAAGTACTCGGGCGTCTCGGCCGAGAAGATGCGGCGCACGCCGACGACGGCGGAGCGCCCCTGCGGCTGGGTGCGGGCGGCCCCGGGGTCAGGGTCGGGGGCCGCCGGGCTCCGGCGTCCCGGGGGTCTGGTCGTCGTCACGCGCCGCCTTCCCCAGGTGCTCCCGCACCGCCTCGGCGAACCGCCTGCCGCGGTCCGCGTAATCCGTGAACTGGTCCATGGACGCCGCCGCCGGGGCGAGCAGCACCACGTCGCCCGGGAGGGCGACGGATGCGGCCGCGCTGACCGCGGCGGGCATCACCTCCCCAGTCTCCGTTCGGTCCACCTCGAGTACCCGCACGTGCGGCGCGTGTCGCTCGAACGCGGCGCGCAGCACGTCGCGGTCGACGCCGATGAGCACGGCGGCGCGCAGCCGCGCGGCGTGACGCTCCACGAGCGGCGCGGGGTCGACGCCCTTGAGCAGCCCGCCCGCGATCCACACGACGCTCTCGGCCGCGCGGAGCGACGCGTCGGCGGCATGAGCGTTGGTGGCCTTCGAGTCGTCCATCCAGACGACGCCGTCGGCGACCGCGACGACCTCGGTGCGGTGCGCATCCATCCGGAACCCGGCGACGGCGGACCGGATGCGGTCGGGTGCGACCCCCGCGGCACGCGCGAGGGCTGCCGCCGCGAGGACGTTCTGCACGGAGTGCGGCGCCGCGAGCCCCGAGGCCGCGAGCTGCTCGAGCGTCGTCAGCTCGAGGGCGGAGTTGCGCCGGTCGTCGAGGAACGCGCGATCCACGAGGATGCCCTTGATGACGCCGAGCGAGCTCGGTCCGGGAACACCGACCCCGAAGCCGATCGCACGGCACCCCTCCTGCACCTCGGCGTCCTCGACGAGGTGCATCGTCGCGTCGTCTGCGAGGTTGTAGACGCACGCGACGCGCGTGTTCTCGTAGACGCGGCCCTTCGCGGCCACGTAGGCCTCGCGCGATCCGTGCCAGTCGAGGTGGTCGTCGGCGATGTTGAGGCACACGGCCGCGAGCGGCGCGAGCTCGCCGCCCGCGTTCCGGTGGCTCCAGTGCAGCTGGTAGCTCGAGAGCTCGACGACGAGCACGTCGAACCCCGAGGGGTCCCGCACGGCGTCGAGCACGGGGATGCCGATGTTGCCCGCGGGGGCCGCGCGCAGTCCGCCCTCGACGAGCATGTGCGCCGTGAGCTGCGTCGTCGTGGTCTTCCCGTTGGTGCCCGTGACGAGGATCCAGTCCATGGGGGTCCCGTCGGGGCGCAGCACCTTGTCGCGCAGACGCCACGCGAGCTCGATGTCGCCCCACACGGGGATGCCGGCCTCCGCCGCCCACATCAGCAGCGGGTGGTCGGGATGGTAGCCCGGCGACACGACGACGAGCTCGGGGGCGAAGGCGAGGAGCTCCTCGGGGACGCCCGCGTCGTCCGGGTGCTGCAGGAAGCGCGCGCCGATGACGCGCAGGAGCTCGCGGTGGTCGTCGCTCCCCCGCGACGCGACGACGAGCACCTCCGCGCCGAGCTCCATGAGGGTGTCGGCGACCGAGAACCCGGTCATCCCGAGTCCGAGCACGGCCACGCGGAGACCCGACCAGTCGGCACGCCAGCTGGTCAGCTCCGCGAGCGGCGCGCTCAGCGGACCGCCCATTCGAGGTAGAAGGTGCCCACGCCCGCCGCGACGCACAGGGCGCCGATGAGCCAGAAGCGCACGACGACCGTGATCTCGGCCCAGCCCTTGAGCTCGAAGTGGTGATGGAGCGGGCTCATGAGGAAGACGCGTCTGCCCTGCCCGTACCTCCACTTGGTGACCTTGAAGTAGGCCCGCTGCAGGATGACCGATCCGGTCGTGATGATGAACAGGCCGCCGATCATGACGAGCAGGAGCTCGGTGCGGCTGAGGATCGCGAGGGCCGCGAGGGCGCCTCCGAGCGCGAGCGAGCCCGTGTCGCCCATGAAGAGCTGGGCGGGCGAGGTGTTCCACCACAGGAAGCCCACGAGGCTTCCCGCGATCGCCGCGGCGACGACCGCGAGGTCGATCGGGTCGCGCACCTCGTAGCACTTGTACTGCACGTCCAGGTCGAGGTTCGGGTTGAAGCACGACTGGTTGAACTGCCAGAAGCCGATGAAGATGTAGGCCGAGATCGCGAACATCGACGCGCCCGTCGCGAGGCCGTCGAGGCCGTCCGAGACGTTGACGCCGTTCGACGCCGAGATGCTGATGATGTTGACCCACAGCAGGAACAGGATGATGCCGACGACCGGCCCGAAGGCGAAGAGGTCGAGCCACGGGATGTCGCGCACCGCCGAGATGAGCGTCGAGGCCGGGGTGAGACCGTTCTCGTCCGGGAAGTTGAGCGCGAGGACGGCGAAGACGGTCGCGACGATCGCCTGACCGAGCACCTTCGACCAGCCGCCGAGCCCGAGGCTGCGCTGCTTGCGGGTCTTGAGGAAGTCGTCGACGAAGCCGACGAGGCCGAGGCCCACCATCATCCCGAGCACGAGCGCGCCGACGCCCGTCCACGGCACCTCCCACACGAGGTGCCCGAAGAGGTAGCCGAGCACGGTGCCGAGGATGAAGACGATACCGCCCATCGTGGGCGTGCCGCGCTTCATGTGGTGCGACTCCGGGCCGTCATCGCGGATGAACTGGCCCCAGCCGAGCTTCTTGAAGAGGCGGATCCAGAGCGGCGTCGTCAGGAGCGTGAAGACGAGCGAGAAGGACGCGGCGGTGAGGAGGACGATCACGTGCTCTCCCCCACTCCCGCGAGGCGGTCGCCGAGCAGTCTCAGTCCCGCGGAGTTCGACGACTTCACGAGCACGATGTCACCGGGGCGCAACTGCTCACGCAGCACATCGTAGGCCGCGTCCTGGCCGGGCACGAGCATCGACTCCCCGTCCCACGAGCCCTCGAGGCCCGCGGCGGCGTGGATGTGGCGCGCGCCGTCGCCCACGACGACGAGCTGGCGGATGTCGAGGCGCACGACGAGACGCCCGATGCGGTCGTGCTCCTCCTGCGCGAACGGGCCGAGCTCCGCCATCTCGCCGAGCACGGCGACCGTGCGGCGCCCCTCGTCGCGACCGAGCTGCGCGAGGGTCTTGAGGGCGGCGGCCGTCGAGTCGGGGCTCGCGTTGTAGGCGTCGTTGATGACGACGACGTCGTCGTCGCGCCGGAACAGCTCCATGCGCCAGCGCTCGGCGCGCGGCACGGCGGCGAGGGCCGTGATCGCGCGGTCGAGGTCGACGCCGAGCTCGCGCGCGACGGTGAGCGCGGCGAGGGCGTTCATGACGTGGTGCTCGCCCAGGATGCGCAGCTGCACCCGTCGCCGCCCGCCGTCGGCGACGAGGGTGAACGCGGTGCCGCGCACGCTCGTCTCGACGTCCTCGGCACGCACCTCCGCGCTCTGCGACAGGCCGAAGCCGACGACGCGGGCGGCCGTCCGGCCCGCCATGCGCGCGACGCGCTCGTCGTCGACGTTGAGCACCGCGACGTCCTCCGGCAGCAGCTCGGTGACCATCTCGGACTTGGCGGCCTCCGTCGCCTCGATGCCGCCGAACTCCCCCGCGTGGGCGAGGCCGACCTTGAGGACGACCGCGACGTCCGGGCGCGCGATCCGCACGAGGCGCGCGATGTCGCCGGGGGCGCCCGCGCCCATCTCGGCGACGAGGTAGCGCGTGTCCTCGTCGATGCGGAGCATCGTGATGGGCGCGCCCACGTGGTTGTTGAAGGAGCCCTGCGGCGCGACGGTGGGACCCTCGGCCTCGAGGATCGCGCGCAGCAGGTTCTTCGTCGTGGTCTTGCCGTTGGAGCCCGTGATGCCGATCACCTTCAGCCGGCCGCGGGAGCGCACGCGCTCGACGACCTCGTGGGCGAGCGCCGCGAGGGCCGCGTAGCCGTCGGCGACGACGAGCTGCGGCACGGCGAGGCCGAGGTCCTCGCGGCTCACGACGAGCGCCGCCCCGTTGTCGACCGCGGCGGGCGCGAAGAGATGCCCGTCGGTCTGCTCGCCCGGGAGCGCGAAGAAGATCGAGCCGTCGGTCACGCGACGCGAGTCGGTCTCGACGGATCCCGAGACGACCGTCTCCGCGGAGACGCCGTCCGGGAGCACGAGCTCGCCGTCGAGGACGCGCGCGAGCTCCTCGAGGGTCAGGGCGATCATGCCCAGCCCGCCTCGCGGAGCGCGGCGCGGGCCTCGTCGCGCGCCGAGTACGGCGTGCGCACGCCCCGGATGTCGCGGTAGTCCTGGTGGCCCGGTCCGGCCCACAGGATGGAGTCGCCCTCCTTCGCGAGCCCGACGGCGACGCGGATGGCCTGCTCGGGCGGGCTCACCTCGTGGATCTCGGGCTTGTTGTGCGCGAGCGCCGCGCCCTCGAGGAGCGTCTTGCGGATGGCGACCGGGTCCTCGAAGCGCGGGTGGTGGTCGGTGATGACGAGGACGTCGCACCCCTCGGCCGCGACGCGCGCCATGTCGTGGCGCTTGGTGGCGTCGCGGTCGCCGTCGGCCCCGAACACCATGATCGTGCGTCCCGTCGTGAACTTGCGCACGGCCGCGAGGGTGTTCTCGAAGGCGTCGGGGCTGTGGCCGAAGTCGACGTAGACGCTCGGCCCGCGGTCGCCCGAGACGCGCTCGGTGCGGCCCGGGAGGTAGGCCTGGATGCCGCCGTCGGCCTCGAGGGCCGCGCCGATCGCCTCGAGCTCGAAGCCCGCCTCGACGAGCATGACGATCGCGAGGGCGGCGTTGGCGGCCATGTGCCACCCGATGAGCGGCTCGCGCGTGACGAGCTCGCGTCCGCCGGGACCCGTGAGCTTGAACTCGGTGTAGGCGGCGGTCTCGTCGAGGATCTCGACCCGCCATTCCGCCGAGGCCACGTCGGCGTCGCTCGCGTGGCCGACGGTCGCGATCGTGGTGACCGGGATGCGCGACCCCTCCACGACGCGGCGGCCGTACGCGGTGTCGAGGCAGACGACGCCGCGGCGCGCGTGCTCGGGCGTGAAGAGCGGCAGCTTCGCCTGGAAGTACGTCTCCATGTCGGAGTAGTCGTCGAGGTGGTCGTGGCTCAGGTTGGTGAAACCGGCGACGTCGAAGACCAGCCCGTCGACGCGGTGCCGCGAGAGCGCCTGCGCGCTCACCTCGACCGCGACGGCGCGCACGCCGGCCTCGCGCATCCGGGCGAGCAGGGCGTGCATCTCGCTCGCCTCGGGGGTCGTGAGGAGGCTCACGACCGAGAGCTCGCCGATGTGGCGCTCGGAGGTCGTCGAGAGCCCCGTGACGAGGCCGAGCTGGCGCAGCACGGCCTCGAGGAGGTAGCTCGTGGAGGTCTTGCCGTTGGTGCCCGTCGTCGCGAACATGAGCGGCGGGTCGTCGTGCGTGCGGTAGACCCACGCGGCGATCTCGCCGAGCGCGGCCCGCGGGGACGGGACGACCACGATCGGCAGCCCGCTGCCCGCGGCGAGCTCGACGCCCGCCTCGTCGGTGAGCACCGCCACGGCGCCGCCCTCGGCCGCGCGCTCCGCGAACGCCGCGCCGTGCTGCTTCGCGCCCGGCACGCCGACGAACAGGTCACCCGGATGCAGGTCGCCCGTCGAGAGGGTCACTCCCGTGACCTCCACCCCGTCCAGGTCGCCCCGATGCTCGAGCCCGAACTCCTGCACGAGCGTCGCGAGCGGACGCGGGGTGGGATGCTCGGGCCGGAGGATCGGAGGGATCCGTGAGCTCACGCTGCGTGCCCTCCTGTGTCTCGAATCGTCCGCCGGCACCCCGCCCGGTGGACTCACCAGGTGAGCGGGTTGTCCGGTGCGGGGACCGTCGAGGGCGTCACCCGGTAGGTCTTGATGACCTGCTTGATGATCGCGTTGAAGGTCGGGACCGCCGCGGCCGATGTCTTCATCGTAACCGGCTTCGCGAAGGTCACGACAACGGCGTACTTCGGGTCCTCGACGGGGAACATGCCCGCCATCGACACGATGCGGTCGGAGCCGTAGGCGTTCCCGCTCGCGACCTCGGCGGTGCCGGACTTGGCGGCGATGCGGTAGCCGGGCACCGCGAGCTGGGGAGCGTAGGCGTGCTGCGTCGTCATGCCCTCGAGCATGAGCACGACGTCGTCGGCGGCCTGCGCGGAGACGACGCGCTCGCCCTCGCGCGCGGGGGTGTCGGTCAGTGTGCCGTCGGGCAGCTCGCAGCCCTCGACGAGGCTCAGCGGGATGCGGACGCCGTGGTTGCCGAGCGTCTGGTAGAGGCTCACGACCTGCGCGGTCGTCGCCGTCATGCCCTGCCCGAACTGCTGCGTGATCGCCGTGACCGGGTCGGTCTCGGAGAGCGAGCGGACGAAGCCCGTGCTCTCGCCGAGGAAGCCCGCGCCCGAGGTCTGGGTGCCGAATCCGAAGCGGTTGAGGTACTCGATGCGCTGCGCGAGCGGCATGAGCTCGGACATCTGGGCGATGCCGATGTTCGACGAGTTCACGAGGATGCCCGCCGTCGTGTAGTTGACCTCGCCGTGCCAGAACGAGTCGGCGATGCGGGCCGAGGTGCCGGGCACGGTGTAGCTCGGCTGCACGCGGAACGGCGTCGTGCGGCTGATCTTCCCCGCGTCGATGAGGGACGCGACCGTGAGCGGCTTCATCACGGAGCCCGGCTCGTAGGGCGCCGCGAAGGAGCGGGCGCCCGCATCCTCGGGGGCCGCCGAGTCGAGGTCGTTGGGGTCGATCGAGGGCCAGTCGGCGGCGGCGCGGATGCGGCCGGTCTCGACCTCGACGACCATGGCCGTCGCCCACTGCGCACCGATCGCGGTCGCCTGCTCCGCGATCGCCTGCTGCGCGAACCACTGCAGGTCGGCGTCGATCGTGAGGTGCACCGTGCCGCCGTCGGTCGCGGGCTGCTCGACGACCTCGGAGCCCGGCATCCGCACACCGTCCTCGCTCACGGCGTAGCTGACCTGGCCGTTCTCGGAGGCGAGGCACTCGTTCCACTGGTACTCGGTGCCGGCGAGCGGACCGTCGGTGCCCATGAGGCCCACGAGGTTGCCCGCGACGGCGCCGTTCGGATAGCTGCGGGCCGGCTGCGGCTCGCTGTAGACCCACGGGATCCGCAGCTCCTTGACCTTCTGGAACTGGTCGAGCTTCACGCCGCGCACGAGGTACGCGAAGTTCGCGTTCGGGTCCTTCATGAGCGCGTCGAACATCTTCTGCACGTCCGCGCCGCCGACGGCCTCCGAGATCTCGTTGAGCGCGTCCATGACGCTCACGTGGACCGTGCGCTTCTGCCCGTCGATCTCGACTCGGCGCTCGAAGCCCTCGGGGTCGACGTTGACGGGCGCCGCCGTGATGTTGAAGCGGTCGACGCTCGTCGCGAGCACGGTGCCGTTCGCGTCGACGATGCTGCCGCGCGTGCCCCACAGGGTGGAGGTCATGTAGTTGGAGCCGGCGACTGTGCGGTAGGTGTCGGCGCGCACGACCTGGATGTCGATGAGCCGCACCGAGAAGACGGCGACGATCGCGAACACCCCGAGCACGGCGACCGCGAGCCGGCGGCGGGATCTGCGGGCCTCGATCACGGTCCTCCTCCCGGTCAGCGCGTCGTCGGCGACGGTAGCGTGCCGGTCGCGCCCCCGACGGGAGCGACACCCGTGCCCGGCATCGTGGACTGCTGCCCGCCGTCGACGCCCTCTCCCGCGACGGGCGTCTGGTCCCCCGCGGCGCCGTGGCCGGACTGGGTCGCCGCGAGGACCTTCGGGTCGAGCAGGTGAGAGCCGTCGGCGAGGAGGGCGTTGCCGATGAGGTTGCCGCCCGTCCCGACGAGCTGGCCGTTCGGGGCGGATGCCGCGCCGAGGGCCTGGCCGGTGGCGACGTCGAGGAAGACGGGGTTGCCGCTCGAGACCATGCCGAGCGCGGCGGCGTTCGCCATGAGGCTCTGCGTCGAGCTGAGCTGGTCGAGGGTCTCGGCCGCCGCGTGCGCCTCGCGCACGAGGTCGCGCTTCTCGGTCTGCAGTCTCGAGATGCGGTAGGCGCCCTCGGCGAGCACGAGGCTCATGAGCAGCTGGGCGAGCAGGATCGCACCGATGCCCGCGACGGCGACGATCGCCGCGTAGATGCGCGGCCGGGCGCGGCGCTGGGCGCGCGTGGGCGCGATGTCGAGATGGCGGCGGGGTGCCTCGTGCTCGCGTTCGGGGGCGGGCAGCCGGACGGCGGCGGCGCTCATGCGGCCTCCCGGATCCGCTCCGCGGCGCGCAGGCGCACCGGCGTGGCGCGCGGGTTGCGCGCCTTCTCCTCCGCGGACGCGAGCTCGGCGCCGCGCGTCAGCAGCGTGAGCTCGGGGCGGTGCTCCGGCAGCTCGACCGGGAGGCCGCGCGGGGCCGTCGAGGTCGAGCGCGCCTGGAGCTCGCGCTTGACGATGCGGTCCTCGAGCGACTGGTAGGACATGACGACGATGCGCCCGCCCACCTCGAGGGAGTCGATCGCGGCGGGTACGGCGCGCTCGAGCACGGACAGCTCCTGATTGACCTCGATGCGCAGCGCCTGGAACACGCGCTTGGACTGGTGGCCGGCCCGGCGGGCTGCGGCGGGGGTCGCCGCGTCGATGATCGCGACGAGCCGCGCGGAGGTCTCGATGGGCGCCTTCGCGCGCTCCTCGACGATGCGACGCGCGTAGCGGGGCGCGAGCTTTTCGTCGCCGTACTCCCAGAAGATGCGGCGCAGGGCGGCCTCGTCGTACTCGGCGAGCACCCGGGCGGCGGTGAGCTCGGAGGTGTCGTCCATGCGCATGTCGAGCGGGGCGTCGTGCGAGTACGAGAAGCCGCGATCGACCTCGTCGAGCTGCATGGACGAGACGCCGAGGTCCATGAGGACGCCCGCGACGCGGGCGATGCCGAGCCCGTCGAGCGCCTCGGGCATCCGGTCGTACACGGTGTGCACGAGGTGCACGCGCTCGCCGAAGGGCGCGAGCCGCTCCCCCGCGAGGGCGAGGGCGTGGCGGTCGCGGTCGAGGCCGACGAGCTGGATGCGGTCGAAGCGCGCGAGCAGGGCCTCGGCGTGGCCGCCGAGGCCGAGGGTCGCGTCGACGACGACGGCACCCGGCGCCGTGAGGGCGGGGGCGAGCAGCTCGACGCAGCGGTCGAGGAGGACGGGGACGTGGCGATCGTTCATGGTCGTGCAGTGGTCCTCTCCCCCGGATCCGATCCCCATCCGCCGCCACCTGGCACCGGGGAAGGTGCGCCAGGGAGCGCGGCTGAGGGTCGCATCCGAGGGTCAGAACAGGCCCGCGATCACCTCCTCGTCCGTGTCGGCGAATCCCGCCTCGGTCTCCTCGTAGTACGAGTTCCAGGCGGCGGCGTCCCAGATCTCCGCGCGGCTGCCCGCGCCGATGACGACGAGGTCGCGGCCGAGGCCGGCGTACTCGCGCAGCATCGGCGGGATCGTCACGCGGTGCTGCTTGTCGGGCATCTCCTCGGAGGCGCCGCTCAGGAACAGCCGCAGGAAGTCGCGGTTCTTCTTGCCGGTCACGGGCGCCTGCCGGACGCGCTCGTGGAGCTCCTCGAATTCCCGCTGGCTGAACAGGTAGATGCAGCGCTCCTGGCCGCGGGTCATCACGACGCCGTTGGCGAAGTCGCCCATGAACTTCGCCGGCAGGATGATCCGCCCTTTCTCGTCGAGCTTGGGGGCGAACGTGCCGAGCAGCATGTCGTCCCCCTTCGCTCCGGCCAGATCCAGGTTTGCTCCACTTTACTCCACCCTCCACCACCAACCAAGCGGTTTCGCGGGTTTTCTGTCCGCAGACGAAGAAACTGCCCTTGAAAATCAAGGGCAGTAGGCGGTGGAGGGATGTGGAGGGATTTTTGCAAAGCGTGGGCTTCCACGGGCAAACGAAAAGGCCGGCCCGAGGGCCGGCCTTTCGAGGTCCGAGATCAGCGCGGGAGCTCCTCCTGCGCGGCCGCGGTCGTCAGCGTCGCGTGCGCGGGCTCGACGGCACGGTGAAGCGGAGCGGCGGCGCGACGACGAGCACCACTCCTCCGAACATCGCCGCGAAGCCGAGGATGCCGACGAGCGGCTGGCGGATGATCACGCCCGCCACGAGGAGCGCGAGTCCGATGAGGATGCCCACGGCGGCGAGCACGATGGCGGTGCCGTTCGCGCGACCCGGTCGCGGTCCGACGGTCGCGACGTCCTCCGCCTCGCTGTGATAGAGGTTGCGCTCCATCTCGTCGAGGAGGCGCTGCTCCTGTTCCGAAAGCGGCATCTCGAGCTCCTTCAGGCTTCCGGCGCGTGCGGGTGCGGCCGGTGAGTCCGATTGTAGGCGCGTCGTGGCTGGCTAGGCTAGGCGCGTGCCTGGGAGTACGCGGTTAGTCGACCTCATAGCCGCTCGGATCGACGACGCGCTCGACGGTCACGAGACGGCCCTCGCCGAGATCGCCCCCGATCTCGCGCCCCTCGTCGCGCAGGCCCGCCAGCTGCTCTCGGGCGGCAAGCGGTTCCGCGCGCTCTTCTGCTACTGGGGCTGGCAGTCGGTCGCGTCGATCTCCGACGGCGGTGCGCTCCCCGACCTCGACGGCCCCGACACCTCCCGCGCGCTCCCCGCGGTCGTCTCGGTCGCGGCGGCGCTCGAGCTCTTCCACGCGGCCGCGCTCGTCCACGACGACATCATCGACCGGTCCGACATCCGTCGCGGCCGCCCGGCCGCCCATCGCGCGTTCGAGAGCCTCCACCGAGAACAGGGCTGGGACGGCGACGCCGCCCAGTTCGGCACCTCGACCGCGATCCTGCTGGGCGACCTGCTCCTGGGCTGGGCCGACGAGCTCTTCGAGGACGGGCTCACGCGCCTCGACGACCCCGAGGCCGCGCGCGCGGCGCGCGCCGAGTTCTTCACGATGCGCACCGAGGTGACCGTCGGCCAGTACCTCGACGTGCTCGAAGAGGATTCCTGGAAGTCGCGCCCCGACAGCGAGGCGCTCCCGCGGGCGCACCGGGTCATCGTCTACAAGTCGGCCAAGTACAGCGTCGAGGCGCCGCTCGCCATCGGCGGGGCGCTCGCGGGGGGCTCGCTCCCCCAGCTCGCCGCGCTGCGCGCGTTCGGCCTGCCGCTCGGCGTGGCCTTCCAGCTGCGCGACGACATGCTCGGCGTCTTCGGCGACCCGGAGGTCACGGGCAAGCCCTCGGGCGACGACCTGCGCGAGGGCAAGCGCACCGTGCTCATCGGGCTCGCCCGGCAGAAGATGCCGGCGACGGCGGTGCGCGTGCTCGACGAGCTGCTGGGCGATCCGACGCTCGACGACGCCCAGGTGCGGATGCTGCAGAACACGATGCGCGACAGCGGTGCGGCCGACCAGGTGGAGCGGATCATCGCCCACAACGTCCGGGTCGCGCTCGAGGCGCTCGGGGACGCGCCGCTCAGCGCCTCCGCCCGCGAGGAGCTCTCGCGGCTCGCCGACCGCGTCACGCGTCGCGACGCCTGACCTCGGCGGGCCTCCAGGATACCGCTCGGGCCTGGACGGGGACCTGGTGAATCGTCGCGCGGGACGTGTGACGATGGTCAGCCCGCCCCCACGCCCCACGAACCACCCCGGAGCCGCCTTGTGACCGCATCCGTGTTCGACCTCCCCGAGCGACTCGCCGCCAAGGCCGACCCCGCGCTCATCGCCGACGACGAGCGCCGCTTCCGCGCGGTCGCGGCAGCGGTCGAGCGGCAGCTCGCCGAGCTCGAGGCCCGCCTCGACGAGGCGCGCCTGCGCGGCGGCGACAACAACCAGGAGGTGCTCGAGCGCGACCTCGCGGTGCACGAGCTCGCCGGCCGCATCCGGATGCTGCGCAGGTTCGGCCTCGACGTGTGCCTCGGGCGCATGGTCCCGGCCGACGGCGAGGAGCCGATCTACATCGGACGCGTGACCCTCGCGGACGACGACGGCACGCGTCTGCTCGTCGACTGGCGCGCGCCCGCCGCCGAGCCCTTCTTCGCCGCGACGCACGCGAACCCCATGGGCCTCGCGAGCCGACGCCGCTACCGCTGGTCGCGCGGGCACGTCACCGACTACTGGGACGAGGTGTTCACGGACGAGGGGCTCGAGCGGAATGCGGCGCTCGACGACCAGTCGGCTTTCATCGCGACCCTCGGGGCGAGCCGTTCGCCGCGCATGCGGGACGTGCTCGCTACCATCCAGGCCGACCAGGACGCCATCATCCGCGCCTCCTCGCGCGGACCGCTCGTCGTCGACGGCGGCCCCGGCACGGGCAAGACCGTCGTCGCGCTGCACCGCACCGCCTACCTGCTCTACGCCGACCCGCGTCTCGGGCATCGCCGCGGCGGCGTGCTCGTCGTCGGACCGCACGAGCCGTACCTCGCGTACGTCGCCGACGTGCTCCCGAGCCTCGGCGAGGAGGGTGTGCAGACCTGCACGCTGCGCGACCTCGTGCCCGAGGGCCGGGACGCCGCGGTCGAGGCCGACCCCGAGGTCGCGCGGCTCAAGGCCTCTGCGCACCTCGTCGACGCGGTCGAGAACGCCGTGCGCGCCTACGAGCGGCCGCCGCAGGACGAGCTCACGATCGAGACGCCGTGGGGTGTCGCGTGGATCGGCCCCGGCGAGTGGGCCGAGGCGTTCGCGGCCGTCGAGCCCGGCACGACGCACAACGAGGCGCGCGCCGCCGTGTGGGAGTCGGTGCTCGCGATCCTCGTCGACCAGTTCGACGCCGACGTGCCGCCCCACCTGCTCCGCCGCGCCCTCGCCCAGCATCCGCAGCTCGCACGCACCTTCACGCGGGCATGGCCGGTGCTCGATCCCGCGGGGGTCGTCGCCGACCTGTGGAGCGTGCCGGCGTACCTGCGGCTCAACGCCCCGTGGCTCGACGAGGCCGAGGTGCGCGCGCTCACACGCGAGGACGGGCGCGCCTGGACGACTGCCGACCTCCCCTACCTCGACGCGGCGCGCCACCTCATCGGCGACCCGGATGCCGCGCGCGTCGCCCGTCGTCGCGCGGTGGCGCTCGAAGCGGAGCGCGCCGTGCGCGAGCGCGTCGTCGAGGAGCTGCTCGCGGGCGACGACGACATGGAGGGAGAGGTGCAGGCGCTGCGCCAGCAGCCCTTCGCCGACCGCCTCATCGACGAGGCGGCGCTGCCGACGCTCGCGCCGCACGAGCTCGCGGGCCCCTACGCGCACCTCGTGGTCGACGAGGCGCAGGAGCTCACCGACGCCGAGTGGACGATGCTGCTGCGCCGCACCCCGTCGCGCAGCCTCACGATCGTGGGCGACCGCGCGCAGGCGCGGCACGGCTTCCCCGAGAGCTGGGAGGAGCGTCTCGCGCGCGTCGGGCTGTCCGAGGTGCGCGTCGAGACGCTCACCGTCAACTACCGCACGCCGGAGGAGGTCATGGCCGAGGCGGAGCCCGCCATCCGCGCGGCGCTCCCCGACGCGAACGTCCCCGTCGCGATCCGCAGCAGCGGCATCCCGGTGCGTCACCTCCCCCGGAGCGAGCGCGACGCCGTGCTCGAAGAGTGGCTCGCCGGGCACGCCGAGGGCACGGCGTGCGTTATCGGCGACGAGGACTTCGCGGGGCTGCCGCGCGTGCGCTCGCTGACACCCGAGCTCGCCAAGGGCCTCGAGTTCGACCTCGTGCTCGTCGTCGACCCGGAGAGCTGGGGCGAGGGCGTCGAGGGCGCGGTCGATCGCTACGTCGCCATGACGCGTGCGACGCAGCAGCTCGTCGTGCTGCACTCGGAGGGCGCGGGCGCGCCTTCCGCAGCCGAGGCGGTCTAGAAGGCGAGCGCCTGGGCGACGCGGCGCACCTCGGCCTTGCGGCCGGCGCGCAGCGCCTCGATGGGCGAGGTGCCCAGGCTGTCGTCCTCGCCGAGGAGCCAGTTCATGGCCTCCTCGTCGGTGTAGCCGGAGTCGGCGAGCAGCATGAGGGTGCCGCGCAGCTCGTGCAGCGGCTCCCCGTCGCGCAGGAAGGTCGCGGGCACGCGGAGCACGCCGTCGACGCGCACCGCGAGCAGGTGCTTGTCCTCCAGCAGGCGGTGGATCTTGCTCGGCGTCGTACCGAGGAGGTCGACGAGGTCGGGAATGGTGAGCCACTCGGAGGCGGGTTCGGTCACCCTCCTAGCGTGCACGACGCCCGCCGCCGGTGCACAAACGGCAAATGTTACGAACAGATGAACTCAAACAACATCAGCCACAGTAATTGACACTGTTAAACTTCTGTGACACGTTATCGAGCGGACCGGATACGCCCTCGGGCCGGAGGGGAAGGCAGGACGGCGATGCAGCAGACGCACGAGGTGGACCGCGCACGGGCGGTGTTCGCGGGGCTCACCCCCAGCCACACGGCACCGGCGCGTGAGCACGGGGTGCCCTCGGCTCTCGCCAAGGGCATGATGGCGACGATGCCGATCGTGCTCACGGGCGCACTGACCGTCACGGGCGTCGTCTCGCCCGCCGAGGCCGCTCCCGCCGCCGAGCGCAAGCCCGCCAAGCCCAAGACAACCCTCGGCAGCACCGTCCGCGCGGCCGTGGCCGCGGCATCCGCCCCCAAGGCCGCGGCATCCGTGCCCGCCACCTACACCGTCAAGGCCGGCGACACCGTCTCGAGCATCGCCGGGCGCTACGGGCTCGCGACCGCGAGCGTGCTCGCGCTCAACGGCCTCGGCTGGAAGTCGCTCATCTTCCCCGGTCAGGTGCTCAAGCTCACCGGCGCGGCGGCCCCCGCCCCGGCGACCCCCTCGGCGCCCGCGACGGGCGGCCGCTACACGATCGTCAAGGGCGACACGATCAGCGCGATCGCGGCGCGCTTCGGCGTCTCGACGCAGTCGGTGCTCACGGCCAACGGCCTGAGCTGGTCGAGCATCATCTACCCGGGGCAGACGATCGCCATCCCCGGCGCGTCGACCCTGCCCGCCGAGAACGTCTCCTCCGTGACGCCCGCCCCGCAGGCCCCGGCCCCGGCCCCGCAGGCGCCTGCCGCCCCGACCACGCCCGTCGTGTCGACGCCCGCCCCGCCGCTCAGCACGAGCTACGTCATCAAGTCGGGCGACACGGTCTCCTCGATCGCCCAGCGCTTCGGGGTGAGCATCCAGTCGATCCTCGACGCCAACGGCCTCACCTGGTCGAGCATCATCTACGCCGGCCGCACGCTCACCATCCCGGGCGTGAGCGTCGCGACCGACGGCTCGTCGATCACGCCGCTCACCGAGGAGATGGCCGCCAACGCGCGCATCATCATCCAGGTGGGCCGTGAGCTCGGCGTCCCCGACCGCGGCATCATCATCGCGCTCGCCGCCGCCATGCAGGAGTCGAGCCTCCGCAACATCGACTACGGCGACCGCGACTCCATCGGCCTCTTCCAGCAGCGCCCGAGCACCGGCTGGGGCACCAAGGAGCAGATCCTCAACGCGTCGCACGCCGCCCGCCTCTTCTACGGCGGCCCGTCGAACCCGAACAAGGGCAAGACGCGCGGCCTTCTCGACATCCCCGGCTGGCAGTCGATGAGCCTCACGCAGGCCGCGCAGGCCGTGCAGATCTCGGCCTTCCCGAACGCGTACGCCAAGTGGGAGACGAGCGCGACCGCATGGCTGGCACAGCTGGGCTGACGGAGCCGCTCGAGACGGTTCCCGTCGGGAGGGAGCCGGGGGCCGCGTGGCTGCCCGGTGACGAGGAGGTGCCCTCCTACACTCGGAGGGTGACCACGAGCACCACCGATCCCCTGATCGGCCGCCTGATCGACGGGCGGTATCAGGTGCGATCGCGCATCGCGCGCGGGGGGATGGCGACCGTCTACCTCGCGACCGACCTGCGGCTCGAGCGACGCGTGGCCGTCAAGGTCATGCACGGTCACCTCGCCGACGACGAGCAGTTCAAGCAGCGCTTCATCCAGGAGGCGCGCTCGGCGGCGCGACTCGCGCACCCGAACGTCGTGAACGTCTTCGACCAGGGGCAGGACGACGACTCCGCCTACCTCGTGATGGAGTACCTGCCCGGCATCACGCTGCGCGACCTCCTGCAGGAGCACGGCGCGCTCACGGCCGAGCAGACGATCGACATCGCCGAGTCGGTGCTCTCCGGCCTGGCGGCCGCTCACAAGGCCGGGATCGTCCACCGCGACCTCAAGCCCGAGAACGTGCTGCTCGCCGACGACGGGCGCATCAAGATCGGCGACTTCGGCCTCGCGCGTGCGGCCTCCGCCAACACGGCGACGGGTGCCGCCCTGCTCGGCACGATCGCGTACCTCTCCCCCGAGCTCGTCACGCGCGGCATCGCGGACGCCCGCAGCGACATCTACGCGGTCGGCATCATGATGTACGAGATGCTCACGGGCGAGCAGCCGTTCAAGGGCGAGCAGCCCATGCAGATCGCCTACCAGCACGCGAACGACTCCGTGCCGCCGCCCTCGAACGCGAACCCGCGCGTGCCCGCGGAGCTCGACGAGCTCGTGCTGTGGGCGACCGCGCGCGATCCCGAGGAGCGCCCCCGGGACGCGCGCGTCATGCTCGACCAGCTGCGCGAGACCGAGACGCTCCTGCACACGGCCCTCCCGACCCAGGCGACCGCGCTCCAGCGCACGATGGTGCTGCCCTCGGCCCGGCAGAACACGGCCGAGACCCAGGTGCTCGGCGCTCGCTCGCTGCAGCAGACGCAGGAGACCGGCCCGGTGAGCGCCAACGCGGCGAAGCTCACGCAGAAAGCCGGCTCGCGCCGCAAGCGCGGCTGGCTCGCCTTCGTGCTCGTGCTCGTGCTCGCCCTCGCGGCGGGCGGCACGGGCTGGTGGTTCGGCGCGGGCCCCGGCGCCCACGTGACGATCCCCGAGTCGATCAAGAACCTGGCTCCGGATGCCGCCACGGCCCAGCTCGCGGAGCTCGGGATCGAAGTGGCCGACACGACCGAGGACTGGAGCCTCGACGTGCCCGCGGGCCTCGTCATGGAGACCGACCCGGCGCTCGGGACGAGCATCCGCAAGGGCACCCCCGTGACGCTCATCGTGTCGAAGGGGCCGCAGCCGACCACCATCGGTCAGCTCGCGGGCCTCGCGCTCGCCGACGCCGACGCGCTCATCTCGCAGGCCGGACTCCTGCGCGGCGAGACCCCGGACCGCGTCTTCAGCGACCAGCCGATGGACGTCGTGCTCTCGGCGACCGTGACCGTCGACGGCTCCCCCGTCGACGTGTCGCAGGGCTCCGACGCGCTCTTCCAGGGCCAGACCGTCGAGCTCCGCGTCTCCGCGGGCGTGCTGCCCGCGATCGGAGGCACGAGCGTCGACGAGGCCCGTGGCGCCCTCACCGAGGCGGGCCTCGTGGTCGAGGCCGAGGTGCAGCGCAACTTCAGCGAGACCGTCGCCAAGGACGCCGTGATCGGCATCGTCGACCAGGGCGAGCTGCGCCCGGGTGACAGCGTCATCCTCAACGTCTCCGACGGGCCGCCTCCCGTCGACGTCCCCGACATCGTCGGGATCAACTGGATCGCCGCGAAGAAGAAGCTCGCCGAGGCGGGCCTGAAGTACGACTACTGGAACAACAACAGCAGGCTCATCGGCGAGACCGACATGATCGCCGGCATCGCGATCGTGCAGCAGATCGACCCGCCGAGCGGTCAGGTGCCGAAGGGCAGCACCATCCGCGTCCGCCTCAGCGCAGGCAGCTGACCGCGACCGCGTCCTGCGCTCCCGTCGCGGCAGGGCGACGCTGCCCGCGCCACGACACGAGGAGACGGTGACGGCCCGGGCCCCGAGACGTTCCTGTCTCATGGATCGGGGATCCGGGCCGCCTGCGTCGACGCCGGGCACAACCCCGGCGCTCGCCGGTGTGATCAGCGCGCCGTGAGCTCCTCCGCCACGAGGAACGCGAGCTCGAGCGACTGCATGTGGTTGAGGCGCGGGTCGCACAGCGACTCGTAGCGCGTCGCGAGGGTGTCCTCGTCAATCATCTCGGACCCGCCGAGGCACTCGGTGACGTCGTCGCCCGTGAGCTCCACGTGGATGCCGCCCGGGTGGGTGCCTGCGGCGCGGTGCGCCTCGAAGAAGCCGCGCACCTCGTCGACCACGTCGTCGAAGCGGCGGGTCTTGTAGCCGGTCGCCGTCGTCATGCCGTTGCCGTGCATCGGGTCGGTCACCCACAGCGGGTTGGCGTCCATGCCTTTGATGGCCTCGAGCAGCGGCGGCAGCGCGTCGCGGATCTTGCCCGCGCCCATGCGCGTGATGAACGTCAGGCGTCCCGGCTCGCGCTCGGGGTCGAGCTTGTCGATGAGCTTTTCCATGTCGGAGACGCTCGTGGTCGGGCCGAGCTTGACGCCGATGGGGTTCCGGATGCGGGAGAAGTAGTCCACGTGCGCACCGTCGAGGTCGCGCGTGCGCTCCCCGATCCACAGGAAGTGGGCAGAGGTGTTGACGGCGGTGCCGTTGCGCGAGTCGATGCGCGTCATGGGGCGCTCGTAGTCCATGAGCAGGCCCTCGTGCGAGGTGTAGAACTCGACGCGCTTGAGCTCGTCGAAGTCGGCGCCCGCGGCCTCCATGAAGCGGATGGCGCGGTCGATCTCCTTCGCGAGGCCCTCGTAGCGCTGGTTCGCGGGGTTCGACGCGAAGCCCTTGTTCCACGAGTGCACCTCGCGCAGGTCGGCGAAGCCGCCCTGCGTGAACGCGCGGATGAGGTTCAGCGTCGACGCGGCCGTGTGGTAGCCCTGCACGAGGCGACGGGGGTCGGCCTGGCGCGACTCGGCGGTGAAGTCGTAGCCGTTGACGATGTCGCCCCGGTACGCGGGGAGGGTCACGTCGCCGCGCGTCTCGAAGTCGCTCGAGCGGGGCTTCGCGAACTGGCCCGCCATGCGGCCCATCTTCACGATCGGCATGGAGGCGCCGTAGGTGAGCACGACCGCCATCTGGAGCAGCGTCTTCACGCGGTTGCGGATCTGGTCGGCGGTCGCGCCGGCGAACGTCTCGGCGCAGTCCCCGCCCTGGAGCAGGAACGACTCGCCGCGGGCGGCGCGCGCGAGGCGGTCGCGCAGGATGTCGATCTCACCCGCGAAGACGAGCGGCGGGTAGGTCGCGATCTCCGCCGACGCCGCGGCCACGGCCTCCGGGTCCGGCCACTCGGGCTGCTGCTTGATCGGCAGCTGACGCCAATAGTCGAGACCGGCGATCACGGCGGGATCTGCCTGTACAACGGTCTCGGTCGGCTCTACCACGGGTGGTTCCTCTGGGTCTGGTGGGTACACGAAAAGAGGGCGTACTGGCCCCGACGAGTCAGCCTAACGGAGGGTTCATTCCCCTGCTGACGCGCCGACTCGCGCGAGGTCCGGCGGCGGGCTCAGCCCTGCTTCGCGGCCTGCGGGCGCCCCTTGACGCTCGAGGCGTAGACGTCGACGTACTCCTGGCCGCTCAGGTGCTGGAGCTCGTACATGATCTCGTCGGTGATCGAGCGCAGCACGAAGCGGTCGCCCTCCATGCCGGCGAAGCGCGAGAAGTCGAGCGGCTCGCCGAAGACGACGCCGACGCGGCGCACCTTCGGGATCCTCGACCCGACGGGCATGACCTTCTCGGTGTCGATCATCGCGACCGGCACGACGGGTGCGCCCGCCTCGAGCACCATGCGCGCGATACCCGTGCGGCCGCGGTAGAGGCGTCCGTCGTGGCTGCGGGTGCCCTCCGGGTAGATGCCGAGCCAGCCGCCCGCGGCGAGGTGGTCGAGGCCGGTGTTGAGGGAGGCCTCCGACGCTTTGCCGCCCGAGCGGTCGATCGGCAGCTGCCCGACGCCGAGGAAGAACCAGCGGATGATGCGGCCCTTGATGCCGCGGCCCGTGAAGTACTCGCTCTTCGCGAGGAAGCGGATCTGCCGGTCGACGACGAGCGGCAGGAAGATCGAGTCCATGAAGGACAGGTGGTTGCTCGCGAAGATCACGGGGCCCTTCGCGGGCACGTTCTCGAGCCCCTTCGTCCAGGGGCGGAACACCGAGAGCAGGAACGGCCCGACGATGACGTGCTTCAGGAAGAGGTAGAACACGTCATCCGTCCCTTCGCCGCCGGTCCCGACGTCCGAGTCTAGGCGCCGCGGATGCGGTGCGCGTCATGCGCCGCGGGCCTCCGCGTGGGCGCGGGCGATGTCCGCGGCCCCCACGATCCCCGCGTCGTTCACGAGCTCGGCGGCCGCGAACTCGGGCTCCGGGTGGAAGCCGCGGGCGGGCATGTGGGAGCGGAACGACTCGCGGATCGGCTCGAGGAGCATCTCCCCCGCCGCCGCGACGCCGCCGCCGAACACGAACAACTGCGGGTCGAGCACGGCGCTCAGGGACGCCGCCGCCTGTCCGAGCCAGCCCCCGAGCTCACGCAGCGCGAACAGGGCACCCGGGTCCTCGGCGACGATGAGCTCGTAGAGGTCGTGGCCGTCGAGCTCGCCCGAGCGCTCGCGAGCGTCCGCGAGGGCCTGGCCGATTCCGCGCTGATCGGCGATCTCGTTCGCGAAGCGCAGCAGGGCGCGGCCCGAGCCGTACTGCTCGATGCAGCCGCGCTGACCGCAGCCGCACGGGAGGCCACCCGGCACGACGCGCATGTGGCCGATCTCCGCGGCCGTGCCGAAGCCGCCGCGCAGCAGGCGCCCGCCCGTCACGATCGCACCGCCCACGCCCGTGCCGATCGTGAGGAGCGTCATGTCGCGGTAGCCACGACCGGCGCCGAAGCGGTACTCCGCCCACCCGGCGGCGTTCGCGTCGTTGTCGATCGTGATGTCGAGCCCGGGGAGGCGCTGCGACAGCTCGGCGCGAAGCGGCTCGCTGCGCCACGGGATGTTCGGGGTGTAATAGACGGTCGACTGCTCGGCGTCGATGAAACCGGGCGCCGCGACGCCGACGGCCGCGACCTCCTGACCGTCGCGCAGGCTCTCCACGACCTCGACGACGGCGTCGATGATCGCGGCGCCGTCCCGGGCCGGCGTGGGCCGCCGCTCCTGCCGCACGATCGTGCCGTCGTCGGCGACGAGTCCGCCCGCGATCTTCGTTCCGCCGATGTCGATTCCGATGGCATGCACGAGCGACGAGTCTAGCCAGCGCACCCCGTTCGCGGGCCATGCGGCGCGACCCGCCCGCTCTCGGCGCCGCCGAGGGAGCCGCCGGGTTACAGTGGAGTCCCATGCCCGAGCCCCATTCCGGTACCGAAGGAGCTGCCGTGAACGAGATCTACGTCCCTGCTGTTGTCCCCGCGGACCCGGAAGCGACGATTTCCACCCTCCTGGTCGACCGCGTCGCCCAGACCCCCGACTCCCCGCTCTTCGCGCTGCCCACCGCCGACGGCGGCTGGGAGGACGTGACGTCGGCGGAGTTCCACCGCCAGGTGGTCGCCCTCGCCAAGGGCTTCATCGCGGCGGGGGTGAAGGCCGGCGACAGGATCGGCTTCATCTGCCGCACCCGCTACGAGTGGACCCTCGTCGACTTCGCCGCGGCCTTCGCCGGTGCGGTGCTCGTCCCCATCTACGAGACCTCGTCGCCGTCCCAGATCGCGTACATCCTCACCGACTCCGGTGCGTCGGCCCTCATCGTCGAGAACGCCGACCACTTCGCGCGCTTCGACGAGGTGCGCGCCGACCTGCCCGCGGTCACCCAGGTGTGGCAGATGCACCTCGGCGACCTCGAGAAGCTCGTCGCGGGCGGCAGCGGTGTCACCGACGCCGACGTCGAGGAGCGCCGCACGATCGCGAAGGGCTCCGACCTCGCGACGCTCATCTACACCTCCGGCTCCACCGGCACCCCCAAGGGCTGCATCCTCACCCACTCCAACTTCGTCGAGCTGTCGCGCAACGCGGCCGTCGCGATGAAGGAGGTGGTAGCACCCGGTGCGTCGACCCTCCTCTTCATCACGACCGCCCACGTCTTCGCGCGCTTCATCTCGATCATGTCGGTGCACGCGGGCGTGAAGGTCGGCCACCAGGCCGACACCAAGCAACTCCTCCCGGCGCTCGGCAGCTTCAAGCCGTCGTTCCTCCTCGCGGTCCCTCGCGTCTTCGAGAAGGTCTACAACTCGGCCGAGCAGAAGGCCGCCGCGGGCGGCAAGGGCGCGATCTTCGAGAAGGCCGCGCACACGGCCATCGAGTACTCGAAGGCGCTCGACGCCGGCAAGGTGCCCCTCGGTCTGAAGCTCAAGTTCAAGCTGTTCGACAAGCTCGTGCTCTCGAAGCTCCGCGCGGCGATGGGCGGCAACGTCAAGTACGCCGTCTCCGGCTCCGCGCCGCTCGGCCAACACCTCGGTCACTTCTTCCGCAGCCTCGGCGTGAAGATCCTCGAGGGCTACGGCCTCACCGAGACCACGGCTCCCGCCACGGTCAACATCGTCGAGAAGTTCAAGATCGGCACAGTCGGCACCCCGCTGCCCGGCGTCGGCGTCAAGATCGCCGAGGACGGCGAGATCCTCGTCAAGGGCGTCGACGTGTTTGGCGGCTACTGGAACAACCCCGAGGCGACCGCCGAGGTCTTCACCGACGAGTGGTTCCACACCGGCGACATCGGCTCCCTCGATGACGAGGGCTACCTCACCATCACGGGCCGCAAGAAGGAGATCATCGTCACCGCGGGCGGCAAGAACGTCGCCCCCGCGGCTCTCGAGGACCCCATCCGCTCGAACCCGATCGTCGGTCAGGTCGTCGTCGTGGGCGACCAGAAGCCGTTCATCTCGGCGCTCATCACCCTCGACTCCGAGATGCTCCCCATGTGGCTCAACAACAACGGCGAGGCCGGCGACATGAGCCTCGCGGAGGCGGCCCGCAACCCGAAGGTGATCGCCGAGGTGCAGCGGGCCATCGACGTCGCCAACGCGAAGGTGTCGCGGGCCGAGTCGATCCGCAAGTTCAAGATCCTCGACATCGAGTTCACCGAGGCGAGCGGCCACCTCACACCGAAGCTCTCGATCAAGCGCAACGTCATCCTCAAGGACTTCGCGCCCGTCATCGAGGAGCTCTACTCGGCGGCGCCGGTCACGGAGGGCATCTCCCTCCGCTGAGTCGCCCGCGCACCAGCGCAGAACGCCCCGTCCGAGCCGCGTACGCGGCGGGCGGGGCGTTCTCGCGTCGTGAGGCTACTGCTGGAACCAGTCGGCCTGGCGGATGGCGCGCATCGCCTCGCGCTTCGTGTCGGGCTCGAGCCCCTCGATGTAGAGCTTGCCCTCGAGGTGGTCGCACTCGTGCTGGAGCGCCTGGGCCATGAGGCCCTCGCCCTCGAGCACGACGGGGTTCCCGTCGACGTCGACGCCCGTGACGCGCGCCCACGGGTGGCGCAGGCGCGGGAAGTAGAAGCCGGGCACCGAGAGGCACCCCTCGTCGACGGGCTCCGGCTCGCCCGACACCTCGAGCACGGGGTTGAGCACGTAGGAGATGTCGCCGTCGATGTTGACGCTGAAGGCGCGCAGGCCGACGCCGATCTGCGTGGCGGCGACGCCCGCACGGCCCGGGAGGCGGACGGTGTCGACGAGGTCCTCGACGAGGGCGCGCACGCGCGGGTCGCCGGGATCGGTGATGGGGTCGGTCTTCGAGCGCAGCACGGGGTCGCCGAAGATGCGGATCTGTCGTTCGGTCATCGGGTTCGCCTCACGCGTTCCGGGTCGTGGGGAGGCCGTCCATGACGAGCGCCGCGAGGTCGCGCGCCGAGGAGCGGGTGAAGGGCTTGAGCTTGCTCCACCGCACGACGGAGCCGGCGGCGAGCTCGGGGTCGTACGGCATCCGCACCACGGCGCGCACGCGCGACGCGAAGTGCGCGTCGATCTCGTCGAGCTTGACGAGGTTGGTGCCGTGGGTGGCCGTGTTGATGGCGACCACGGCGTTGCGCACGAGGTGGCCGTAGTTGTTGGCCTCGAGCCAGGTGAGCGTCTCGGAGGCGAGGCGCGCCTCGTCGACGCTGCCGCCCGAGACGACGACGATGCCGTCGGCGCGCTGCAGGGTCGCCCGCATCACGGAGTGCACGATGCCCGTGCCGCAGTCGGTGAGGCAGATCGAGTAGTAGCGCGACACGAGGTCGGCGACGACGTTGTAGTCGTTCTCGTCGAAGGCCTCCGACAGGAGCGGGTCGGTGTCGGATGCGAGCACGTCGAGGCGGGTCTCGTCGCGCGAGACGTGCGACGAGAACTCGCTGAAGTCCTTGATGGCGGCCGAGTGCGTGACGATGTCGCGCACGGTGGAGCGCGTCTGCCGCGCGACGCGCTCGGAGAGCGTCCCGCGGTCGGGGTTGGCGTCGACCGCGATGATGCGGTCCTCGCGCACATCGGCGAGGGCCATGCCGAGCAGGGTCGTGACGGTGGTCTTTCCGACGCCGCCCTTGCGCGTGAGCACGGGCACGAAGCGCGTGCCGCCCTCGAGGCGCTTCGCGATGCGTGCGTCGAGCGCCTTGCGCTCGCGGACGGCCGGCGAGTCGCCGAGATTCACGAGGTGCAGCGTGGCCGCGTACACGAAGGCGGGCCACGCACCCTCAGGGGCGTTGCGGTTGCGCTTGGGCTCGAGCAGCCGATCGGCCGTCAGCATGGCCGACGGCTCGGGTGTCGCGGCGGGGCCGCGCTTGCGCTCGCGCCGCGAGTACAGGTCGTCGTCCGCGGGCAGCGGCACGACGGGGTTCTCGGTGCTCGGCTCGGCCTCGAGGTCGGCGACGTGCACGATGTCCGGCACGACCTCGATCGTGACGGTCCCGCCGCCGGGCGCCTCGACGGGCGTGACGGATGCGGGGGTCGTCACGATCTCCTCGAGGGCGACCTGCGCCTCGTCCTCCGGCGGTTCGTGCTGCTCGGCCGGCAGCTCGATGGAGACGGTGAGGCTCTCCGGCAGCGCCGAGGCGAGTGCGGCATCCCCCTCGCCCGTGAGCGCGCGCGTGTGCTGGGGGTCCTCCCCCTCTGTCTTCCGCGCCATGTGTGCGACCCTACTCGACCACGACGAGCAGGTCCCCGGCGTCGACCTGCTGCGTCTCGGGGATGGCGAGGCGTGCGACGGTGCCGGCGACGGGCGAGGTGATGGCGGCCTCCATCTTCATCGCCTCGATGGTGGCGATGGGCTGCCCGGCCTCGATCCGGTCGCCCGCGGCGACCTTGAGCGTGACGACGCCCGAGAACGGCGCAGCGACGTGGCCGGGCTTGCCGGGGTCGGCCTTCTCGGCGCTCGAGGTCTGCACCGAGATGGAGCGGTCGCGCACGAACACCGGGCGGAGCTGCCCGTTGAGCGTCGTCATGACGGTGCGCATGCCCTTGTCGTCGGCCTCGCCGATCGCCTCGAGCCCGACGAAGAGGCTCACGCCCGGGCCGATCTGGACGGTGTGCTCGACCCCCGGCTTGAGGCCGTAGAGGTAGTCGACGGTGTCGAGCACCGAGAGGTCGCCGTACTGCTCGCGTACCTCCTGGAACTGGCGCGTCGGCGCCGCGAACAGCAGTCGGTTGAGGGTCTCGCGACGGGTCGCGGGATCGCCCGCGAGCCCCTCGCGGTCGGCGTCGCTCAACTGCTGCAGACCGATGCGCACCTCGCGCCCCTTGAGCACCTTGCTGCGGAACGGCTCCGGCCATCCGCCGGGGAGGTCACCGAGCTCGCCGGCCATGAACCCGATGACCGAGTCGGGGATGTCGTACTTGTCGGGGTTCTCCTCGAAGTCGGCCGGGTCGGCGTTCGTGGCGGCGAGCTGCAGCGCGAGGTCGCCGACGACCTTCGACGAGGGCGTGACCTTGGTGGGACGGCCCAGGATGCGGTTCGCCGCCGCGTACCAGTCCTCCACCTTCTCGAACTGGTCGCCGAGACCGAGCGCGATCGCCTGCTGGCGCAGGTTGGAGAGCTGCCCGCCGGGGATCTCGTGGTGGTACACGCGGCCGGTCGGGCCGGGCAGACCCGACTCGAAGGGCTTGTAGGCGCGGCGCACGGCCTCCCAGTAGGGCTCGAGGTCGCTCACGGCGTCGAGCGAGAGGCCCGTGTGGCGCTCGGTGTGGGCGGTCGCGGCGACGAGGGCCGAGAGGCTCGGCTGGCTCGTCGTGCCCGCCATGGGGGCGCTGGCGGCGTCGACGGCATCGGCACCGGCGCGGCTCGCCGCGAGGAGCGTCGCGAGCTGGCCGCCCGCGGTGTCGTGCGTGTGCACGTGCACGGGGAGGTCGAAGCGCTCGCGCAGCGCGCCGACGAGCTTCTCGGCGGCTCCGGCGCGCAGGAGGCCCGCCATGTCCTTGATCGCGAGGATGTGGGCGCCCGCGTCGACGATCTGCTCCGCGAGGCGCAGGTAGTAGTCGAGCGTGTAGAGGTCCTCGGCGGGGTCGAGCAGGTCGCCCGAGTAGCACAGCGCGACCTCGGCGACCGTCGTGTTCGTCTCGAGCACGGCGTCGATCGCGGGACGCATCTGGTCGACGTCGTTGAGCGCGTCGAAGATGCGGAAGATGTCGACGCCGCTCGCCGCGGCCTCCTCGACGAACGCCTGCGTGACCTCCGTGGGGTACGGGGTGTAGCCGACAGTGTTGCGGCCGCGGAGCAGCATCTGGATCGCGATGTTGGGCAGCGCCTCGCGCATCTTCGCGAGCCGCTCCCAGGGGTCCTCGCCGAGGAAGCGCAGCGCGACGTCGTAGGTGGCGCCACCCCAGGCCTCGACCGAGAGCAGCTCGGGCGTGAGGCGCGCGACGTGCGGCATGACGGCCACGAGGTCCTTCGTGCGCACGCGTGTCGCGAGGAGCGACTGGTGGGCGTCGCGGAACGTCGTCTCGGTCACGGCGAGCGTCTTCTGGGCGCGCAGGGCGGAGGCGAAGCCGGCGGGACCGAGCTCGAGGAGGCGCTGGCGTGAGCCGGCGGGGGCGGGAGCGGTGAGGTCGACCGCGGGCAGCTTGAGCGCGGGGTCGATGGCGCCGTCGCCCGAGCCGTTCGGCTGGTTGACCGTGACGTCGGCAAGCCAGTTGAGGATCTTGGTGCCGCGGTCGCGCGACTCGCGGCCGCGCACGAGCCAGGGGCGCTCGTCGATGAACGACGTCGAGACGTCGCCCTCGAGGAAGTCGGCGTCGTCGAAGACGGCCTGCAGGAAGGGGATGTTCGTGGCGACGCCGCGCAGACGGAACTCCGCGAGACCGCGGCGCGCTCGGCGCACGGCCGAGGGGAAGTCGCGCCCGCGGCAGATCATCTTGACGAGCATCGAGTCGAAGTACGGCGAGACCTGGGCGCCCGCGGCGACCGTGCCGCCGTCGAGACGGATGCCGGCGCCGCCCGGCGAGCGGTAGGTCGTGATCTTGCCGGTGTCGGGGCGGAAGCCGGCGGCCGGGTCCTCCGTCGTGATGCGGCACTGGATGGCGTAGCCACGAGGCTGCAGCTCCTCCTGTCGGAGCCCGAGGTCGGCGAGCGTCTCCCCCGCCGCGATGCGCATCTGCGCCTGCACGAGGTCGACGTCCGTGACCTCCTCGGTCACGGTGTGCTCGACCTGGATGCGGGGGTTCATCTCGATGAACACGTGCTGGCCCGCGCGGTCGCCCGCGGTGTCGAGCAGGAACTCGACGGTTCCCGCGTTGACGTAGCCGATCGACTTCGCGAACGCCACGGCGTCGCGGTACATGGCCTGGCGGATCGAGTCGTCGAGGTTCGGGGCCGGCGCGATCTCGACGACCTTCTGGTGACGGCGCTGCACCGAGCAGTCGCGCTCGAACAGGTGCAGGGTCTCCCCCGTGCCGTCCGCGAGGATCTGCACCTCGATGTGGCGCGGGCGCACGACGGCCTGCTCGATGAACATGCGCGCGTCGCCGAAGGCGCTGTCGGCCTCGCGCATGGCGGCCTCGAGTGCGGGGCGGAGCTCCTCGCGCGTGTCGACGCGGCGCATGCCGCGTCCGCCGCCTCCCGCGACGGCCTTCGCGAAGACCGGGAAGCCGATCTCGTCGGCGCCGCGCAGCAGCTCTTCGATGTCGGTCGTGGCCGGCGTCGACTTGAGCACGGGGACGCCCGCCGAGATGGCGTGCTGCTTCGCCGTGACCTTGTTGCCCGCCATCTCGAGCACGTGCTCGCCCGGGCCGATGAAGGTGATGCCGTTGGCCGCGGCCGCGGCGGCGAGCTCGGGGTTCTCGGAGAGGAAGCCGTAGCCCGGGTAGATCGCGTCGGCGCCCGAGAGCTTCGCGACGCGGATGATCTCGTCGACGTCGAGGTAGGCGCGCACCGGGTGGCCCTTCTCACCGATGAGGTACGCCTCGTCCGCCTTGAGGCGATGCATCGAGTTGCGGTCCTCCCAGGGGTAGACCGCGACCGTGCGGGCGCCGAGCTCGTACGCGGCGCGGAAGGCGCGGATCGCGATCTCACCTCGGTTGGCGACCAGGATCTTCGAGAACATGCGGTCCTTCCTGCCGGAGTGTCCGGACGCGAGGGGGGAGGCTTTGGGTTCTTTCAGACTAGTGAAGGTAGGGTGACTTCTCGTGCACGTTCTGAGCGTCAGCTCCCTCAAGGGGGGCGTGGGGAAGACCACGGTGACTCTCGGGCTCGCATCCGCGGCATTCGCTCGGGGCATCTCCACCCTCGTGGTCGACCTCGACCCGCAGTCGGATGTCTCCACCGGCATGGACATCGACGTCGCCGGTCACCTCAACGTCGCGGACGTGCTCGCCTCCCCCAAGGAGAAGATCGTCCGGGCGGCGATCGCGCCGTCCGGCTGGACGCGCGGCCGCAGCGGCAAGATCGATGTGCTCATCGGGTCGCCGTCGGCCATCAACTTCGACGGACCGCACCCGTCGATCCGCGACATCTGGAAGCTCGAGGAGGCGCTCGCGCACGTCGAGAAGGAGTACGACCTCGTGCTCATCGACTGCGCGCCGTCGCTCAATGCGCTCACCCGCACGGCGTGGGCGGCGTCCGACCGCGTCGTCGTCGTGACCGAGCCGGGCCTGTTCTCGGTCGCGGCCGCCGACCGCGCGCTCCGCGCGATCGAGGAGATCCGCCGCGGCATCTCCCCCCGACTCCAGCCGCTCGGCATCATCGTCAACCGCGCGCGCGTGCAGTCGCTCGAGCACCAGTTCCGCATCAAGGAGCTGCGCGACATGTTCGGGCCGCTCGTGCTCGCGCCGCAGCTCCCCGAGCGCACGTCTCTCCAGCAGGCGCAGGGTGCTGCGAAGCCGCTTCACGTGTGGCCCGGAGAGGGCGCCCAGGAGATGGCGCACAACTTCGACGTGCTGCTCGAGCGCGTCCTGCGCACCTCGCGGCTCAACGAGCCCCAGTCGCCGACGAACTGAGCGCGGACCTCTCCCGCGCGCCGAGCGCGACGGCGGAGGGTCAGCTGGCGGCGCGCTTCGCGCGACGCGCGGCGAGCTCATCGGCCGGGTCGACGCTCGTGGAGTCGAGCTCGACGAGGCTCGACTCGACCTCGCGCAGCACCTTGCCGACCGCGATGCCGAAGACGCCCTGGCCGCGGCTCACGAGGTCGATCACCTCGTCGTCGGAGGTGCAGAGGTAGACGCTCGCGCCGTCCGACATGAGGGTCGTCTGGGCGAGGTCGTTGACGCCCGCCTCGCGCAGCTGGCCGATGGCCGTGCGGATCTGCTGGAGCGAGATGCCCGTGTCGAGCAGCCGCTTGACGAGCTTGAGCACGAGGATGTCGCGGAAGCCGTAGAGCCGCTGGGAGCCGGAGCCGGCCGCACCGCGGATCGTGGGCTCGACGAGCTCGGTACGCGCCCAGTAGTCGAGCTGGCGGTAGCTGATGCCTGCCGCGCGAGCCGCGACGGTGCCGCGGTAGCCCGCGCTGTCGTCGAGTTCGGGCAGACCGTCGGTGAAGAGGAAGCCGAGGTCGTAGCGCATCCCGGCGTCGCGTGCGCTCTGCTCGCCGCTGTCGCTCATCTCGACTGTCCTCCCCTACGAGCCTTCTTCTTAACCTTCAGGTTGAAGTTGAAGTTCAGACTCGCTGTCGTCCTCCACGGTACCCACCCGGAGCGGCACCATCAATCACATCCGCGTGAGCGCTCGGCGTGTCGCGGAGAATCGTCTCCCGCGCTCCCCCGACCGGGGGTGTCAGAGCCGACCGAGCGCCGAGCGGATGAGGCTCGAGCGCACGACCTCGAGCTGTCCGGCGATCTCGCGGGCGAGCTCCTGGGCCTTCGCACGGCTCGACGCGTCCTTGCGGCGCGCGATCGGGATGAGGGCCGATTCGATGAGCCCGAGCTCGCGCTCCGCCGCGGCGCGGAAACCGCGCAGGTGGCGGGGCTCGATGCCCGAGCGCTGCAGCTCGACGAGCGCCTTGAGCACGGCGAGGGCGTCCTCGGTGTAGTGCTCCGCGGGGACGATGAGCGACGCCGAGATCGCGTCCTGGAGGAGCATCGCGTTCGCGCCCGCCTCGCGGATGAGCTCGTCGCGCGTCAGACGTCGCTCGCTCGGGAGCATCGACGGAGCGGTCACCGTGATGCCGCCCGGGAGGGTCGGCTCGCGGCCCGCGTCGAGCTCGTCGAGGTAGGTGCGGATGATCTTGAGCGGCAGGTAGTAGTCCCGCTGCATCGAGAGCACGAGACGCAGGCGCTCGACGTCGGCCGGCGAGAACTTGCGGTAGCCCGACTCCGTACGCGCGGGCGTCACGAGCTGACGCTCCTCGAGGAAGCGCAGCTTCGATGGGCTGAGATCCGGGAACTCGGGGTTCAGGCGCGCGAGCACCTGGCCGATGCTGAGGAGCTGAGGCCCGCTCTGCGAGCGTGCCGCCGATGTCGCCGCCATCAGCGGGTCGGCACCCGGTCGGCGCGCGAGGCGTAGAACGTGAGCCGGAACTTGCCCACCTGCACCTCGGCCCCGTCGCTCAGCAGAGCCGAGTCGATGCGGACGCCGTCGAAGTAGGTGCCGTTGAGCGAGCCGAGGTCGCGCACCTGGAACGCCGTCCCGGTGCGCACGAACTCGGCGTGACGACGCGACACGGTCACGTCGTCGAGGAAGATGTCGGCGTCGGGGTGGCGGCCCGCGACCGTCGAGTCCGCGTCGAGCAGGAAGCGCGCGCCCACGTTGGGGCCGCGGCGCACGACGAGAAGCGCGGAGCCGGACGGCAGCGCCGCGATCGCCTCGCGCTCCTCCTCCGAGACGCCCGCCTCCATGGCCGCGAGCTGCTGGCGGAAGTCCTCGGTGAAGTGCGCGGTCGTGTCGTTCGAGACGGAGTCCGGCTTCGCAGGGATGCTCACCGCGTCCGCGGCGTCCGAGCCGCTCGGAACGTCTGTGGCGTCGTCGACCATCGCGCCCTCCTTCAGTTCCCCAGAGTATCGGAAGACGGCGCGGCGTCCACCCGGTCCTGACGGACGAGACGGATCGTCTCGCGGAGGTAGATCGCGCCCGCCCACCAGTACAGGAACGCGCCCCACAGGGCGAGCGCCCAGCCGAACGGATCGCTCACCGCGGCGACCGCCGGGAAGGCCGCCCCGAGCACGAGCGTGGGCAGCGCGAACAGCAGCGAGAACGTCGCGACCTTGCCGAGGTGGTGCACCGGGAGGGGCCCATAGCCGTGCGTCGCGAGCACCGGACCGAGCAGCACGATGCCGACGTCGCGCAGCACGATGAGGATGACGAGCCACCACGGCAGGAAGCCCTGCCAGGCGAGCCCGATGAGCGTCGAGAAGATGAAGAGGCGGTCGACGGCCGGGTCGAGCACCTGCCCGATGCGGCTGACCTGGTTGAAGCGGCGCGCGATGAAGCCGTCGACGAAATCGGTGAGGCTCGAGACGACGATCACGAGGAGCGCCCAGCCGTATTGCTCGGTGCCGAGCAGCCAGAGGAAGACCGGGATGAGGACGAGCCGGACGGCGCTGAGCACGTTCGGAATCGTGACCACGCGCGAACTGACCGCCTGCATCCGACCTCCCCTTCGCGAGTCTAGCGATGCGTAGGATGCGGCCATGGACCCACTCCCGATCGTGGTGCTCGTCGCCGCCGCGGTGTGCGCCTTCTGCTGGATCGCCTCGCTCGTCACGAAGGACACCTCGTGGGTCGACCGCCTGTGGTCGATCGTGCCCGTCGTCTACGTGTGGGTCTTCGCGGCCGGCTCGGGTCTCTCCGACCCGCGACTCGTCGTCATGGCCGTGCTCGTGACGCTCTGGGGTGCGCGCCTCACGTTCAACTTCGCGCGCAAGGGCGGCTACAGCGGGATGGAGGACTACCGCTGGGCGATCCTGCGCGAGCGCATGACGCCCGCGCAGTTCCAGGGCCCGTCGTTCCTCCTCGTCTTCTGCCTCGCCGCCGCGGTCGAACCCGCCGCGCGCCGAGAGCCCGTCGTCGGCGCCGTCCCCGCGGCGCCGCCCTTCGCGCGCACCCCCGCGCGGTTCGTCGCATCACATCCCACGTAGGACCCGCTCCACTCGTACCCCCACATCACCCACACCTCTGCGAACTCGCCGAGCGCCCCGTCG
>WKJB01000061.1_pt1 | contig 40736 bp, 37 predicted proteins | sample 5403331 | NCBI WGS metagenome assembly WKJB01 (sample SAMN13198853, study PRJNA488119) | plastic metagenome | isolation source: water-polyurethane dispersion (WPUD) containing a polyether... | place: Mexico: Mexico City | collected 2016 | reverse complement strand
GCTTGAGGATCAGCTGACCGAGGAAGAGCGGATGATCCGCGACACCGCCGCGGCCTTCGCCGCCGACCGGCTGGCGCCGCGCGTCGAGGCCGCCTATCTGAACGAGGAAACCGATCCCGAGATATTCCGCGAAATGGGCGCCTCGGGCCTGCTGGGCGTCACCGTGGACGAGGCCTATGGCGGCGTCGGTGCCTCTTACGTCGCCTATGGGCTGGTCGCGCGCGAGATCGAGCGCATCGATTCGGGCTATCGCTCGATGGCCTCGGTGCAAAGTTCGCTGGTGATGTTCCCGATCGAGGCTTATGGCAGCGAAGAGCAGAAGCAGAAATACCTGCCGAAACTGGCCTCGGGCGAGTTCATCGGCTGCTTCGGCCTGACCGAGCCCGACGCGGGCTCCGACCCCGGCGGCATGCGCACCGTGGCCCGCAAGACCGGGGGCGGCTATGTGCTGAACGGGTCCAAGATGTGGATCTCGAACGCGCCCATCGCCGATGTCTTCGTGGTCTGGGCCAAGTCCGAGGCGCATGGCGGCAAGGTGCGCGGCTTCGTGCTGGACAAGGGCACGCCCGGCCTTTCGGCGCCCAAGATCGAGGGCAAGCTGAGCCTGCGCGCCTCGATCACCGGCGAGATCGTGATGGAGAATGTCGAGGTCGGCGAGGATGCGCTGCTTCCGAACATCGAGGGCATGGGCGGTCCCTTCGGCTGCCTGAACCGCGCGCGCTACGGCATCAGCTGGGGCGCCATGGGCGCGGCCGAGGATTGCTGGTTCCGCGCCCGGCAATACGGGCTGGATCGCCACCAGTTCAACCGCCCGCTGGCCGCGACGCAGCTTTACCAGAAGAAGCTCGCCGACATGCAGACCGAGATCGCCCTGGGCCTGCAAGCCAGCCTGCGCGTCGGGCGGCTTTTCGACGAGGGCAAGTTCGCGCCCGAGATGATCTCCATCGTCAAGCGCAACAATTGCGGCAAGGCGCTGGAGATCGCCCGCCAGGCCCGCGACATGCATGGCGGCAACGGCATCCAGATCGGCTATCACGTCATGCGGCACGCGCAGAACCTGGAGACGGTGAACACCTATGAGGGCACGCATGACGTGCATGCGCTGATCCTGGGTCGGGCGCAGACCGGCATCCAGGCGTTCGCGTGATGGATCAGCCGGCGCTGAAGGGGCTGCGCGTCGTCGAACTGGCGCGCATCCTTGCCGGGCCGTGGATCGGCCAGACGCTGGCCGATCTGGGCGCCGAGGTGATCAAGGTCGAGGCGCCCGAGGGCGACGACACCCGCCGCTGGGGCCCGCCCTTCATCGAGCGGCCGCGTGCAGACGGAACCACCGAACGGGTCGCGGCCTATTTCCACGCCGCCAATCGCGGCAAGCGTTCGGTGACTTGCGACTTCAACGACCCCGCCGACCTGGAGCGGCTGCGGGCGCTGATCGACCAGGCCGACGTGGTGATCGAGAATTTCAAGCTGGGGGGGCTGCGCAAGTTCGGGCTGGACTACCAGACGCTTTCGGCGCGCAATCCGCGGCTGGTCTATGCCTCGATCACCGGCTTCGGGCAGGACGGGCCGCGCGCGGCGCAGCCGGGCTATGATTTCCTGATTCAGGGCATGTCGGGCATCATGGACCTGACCGGCGATCCGCAGGGCGAGCCGCAAAAGGTCGGCGTGGCCTGGATCGACATCTTCACCGGCCTTTACGGGGTGATCGCCGTGCAGGCCGCGCTGGCCGAGCGGGCGCGGTCGGGTCTGGGCCAGCATCTGGACCTGTCGCTTCTGGATTGCGGGGTGGCGGTGCTGGCCAATCAGGCAACGAATTACCTGCTGGGCGGCGCGGTGCCGCATCGGCTGGGCAATGCGCATCCGAATATCGTGCCCTATCAGCTTTTCCCGGCCTCGGACGGGCACCTGATCGTCGCCTGCGGCAACGACCGGCAATTCGCGGCGCTGTGCCGGGTGCTGGAAATGCCCGAGCTGGCGGCAGAGCCGGATTTTGCCACCAACCCCGCCCGGGTGGCGAACCGCGCGCGGCTGGTGCCGCTGCTGGCGCAGGCCACATCCCGCTTTACCCGCGCCGCGCTGATCGCTGCGCTGGAAGGGGCGGGGGTGCCCGCGGGCCCGGTCAACGACGTGGCCGAGGCCCTGGCCGAACCGCAGGTGCAGGCGCGCGGCCTGCAAATCGCGCCCGAGGGCATCGCCGGGCTGCGCAGCCCGCTGCGCTTCTCGCGCAGCCCGCTGGTGACGGAACGCGCGGCCCCGGCGCTTGGCGAGGGCGACTGGCGCTTTCAGGGCTGAACCCTAGCCCTGCCGCCCCGCGCGGCAGGCGGCGCGATAGCCGCTGGGGGTCTGGCCGAACATGGCCCGGAACAGCCGCGAGAATTGCGCCTGGTCGCTGAAGCCGAAGCGATAGGCGACGGCGGCCAGCGACAGGTCGCCCGGCATCTGCAGCATGTCCCGCGCCGCCTTCAGCCGCGCCTCGCGGATGAATTGCGCCACCGTGGTCCCGGTATCGCCGAACAGGTCGTGCAGATAGCGTTTCGAGATGCCGCAGGCCGCCGCCACCGTCTCGGGCGACAGGGCCGGATCGGTCAGGCTGCGCAGGATCGCGTCCTGCGCGCGCTTTAGATGCGCGGCGCGGACCGCCGTGGCGGCGCCGCCGTCGGTTTCCGCCTGCCGGTCCAGCGCCAGCGCCAGCAACTCGATCAGGTGCCGGCCCAGCACGTCTGCCGCCGCGGAATCGGCGGGCATGGCATGGGCGCGGCGCACCGTCTCGGCGAACAGACCGCCCAAGCCCTCGCGCCCGTCGAAGACCGTGGCGCAAAGCCGGTCCGGCTGGCGCAGCCTTTCGGCCAGCGCGCTGCGGGCGATCTTCATCACCAGCAGGTCGTTGCGCGCCTGATAGGCGAAGCGATAGGGCTCGTCGCCGCGCTCGATGAGGAAGCCGCCGGGGGCGCAGGTGATGTCGCGGCCCAACTGGCGGAACAGCACCGGCGCGAGGCTGGGGATGGTGACCAGGTATTCCTCGGCCTCGCCCTGCCGGATCAGCCCGGGCACCCGTTCATAGCGCGCCGGTTCGGTGCGCAGCCGCGACAGCGACACCGGCCCGGCGCTGCGCCGCTCCAGCCTGCCCTGGAAGGTGGCGGGATCGCGATAGCTCAGCTGCAGCGGGAAATAGGTATCCGCGATGATGGCCGACCAATGCGCCGCGCGTTCGGGCGGCGCGGTCGCGGCGGTGCTGTAGCTTTCCAGGGTCATGATGCGCCTCCCCGCATCGCTTGGGCGATTCGTAGCCTGCCGCGAGCAATCGGGCAAAAGAAAACTGGCGCGAAGGCCGGCGGGCGCCAATCCTGCCGCGCGGATCGGCAAGCCTGCACGGAACGACAAGTTTCTCCGCACCCAGCGCCAAGACCGGGCGCCGCCGCCGCCGCACCATGGTCCGACCGAAAAGATGCCGCGCCAGGCGGCACGCCGCAGGGAGAAGACCATGACCAGCCGATTCCCGGCTGCCCTGCTGCGCGCGCCCATGCGGCCCAGACAGGGAAATGCCATGACCAGACCCAAACCCGACCCCATCACGCTTTCGGTGGTGCGCGGCGTGCTCGAGACCACGCAGCGCGAGATGACGTTGACGCTGGAACAGACCGCCCGCAGCTCGGTCTTCAACCTCGCGCATGATTATTCGACCGCGCTCTTCAATCACACGCCCGAGATGATCCTGCAGGGCCAGGACATCCCCATCCACCTCGGCAGCCTGATCCCGGCGATGAAATCGGTCGCGAGCTTCTTTCAGGGCGACATCCACGAGGGCGACCTGATCCTGCACAACGACCCGGCCTATGGCGGCAGCCATATCATCGATACCTGCATGTATTACCCGGTCTTCTACCAGGGCGAGCTGGTGTTCTGGACCGTCTGCAAGGGCCACCTGACCGATGTCGGCGGCCCGGTCCCCGCCGGCTACAACCCCAACGCGACCGAGATCTATGCCGAGGGGCTGCGCATCCCGCCGGTCAAGCTCTGGGACCGCGGCAAGCCGCGCCACGACGTGATGAACCTGCTGCTGACCAACATGCGCGCGCGGCGGGATCAGGAGGGCGACTTCAACGCCCTGATCGGCGCCTGCCAGGTCGGCGCCCGCAACCTGGTCCGGCTGATGGACAAATACGGCAAGCAGGTGGTGCAGGACTGCATCGCCGAACTGCTGGACATGGCCGAGGCGCATATGCGCAAGCTCATCGCGCAGGTCCCGGACGGCACCTATACCGGCACGGCGGTGCTCGAGGATGCCGGCCACGGCTTCGGCGACATGGACATCACCGCCACGGTGACGATCCGGGGCGACGGCTGCCACATCGCCATCAGCTCGCCGCCGCAGGTGCCCTATTTCATCAACAGCTACGAAGGCAACAGCCATTCCGGCGTCTATCTGGGCCTGATGATGTTCGCGCAATTGCCGCCGCCCTATAACGAGGGGCTCTATCGCTGCGTGACCACCGACATGGGCCCCAAGGGCACGCTCTGCAACGCGAAATCGCCCGCGCCGCACATGAACTGCACCACCACGCCGATGGAGACGCTGACCGACGCGGTGCGGCTGGCCTTCGAACAGGCGGCGCCGGCCAAGGTCTCGGCCAGCTGGGGCCATGCCAATGGCTGCAACATCGCCGGCTGGGACAAGCGCCATGACGAGGAATATGTGACCATGGTGCTGGCCTCGATCATCTCGGGGGCGGGGGCCACGGCCAGCCAGGACGGCTGGCATGCCTGCGGGCCGGAATGCTGCTTCGGCGCGCTGACCTCGGGCGATATCGAGATGCTGGAGCACAGCTATCCGATCATCATCCACCGCTATTCCCTGATGCAGGATTCGGGCGGCGCCGGCCAGTTCCGCGGCGGCTCGGGCACCTGCTGGGAGGTCGAGCCGCTGGACAGCCCGATGACGCTCGTCACCTTCGGCGAGGGCCGCCGCATCCCGGCCATGGGCGCGGCCGGCGCCCGCTCGACCCTGATCCCGCCCAAGGTCGGCCGGCTGGAAGTGACGCGGGGCGGCGAGACGCAGGTCATCACCGAAAACGTCATCGAGACCATCCAGCCCGGCGAGCGCGCCGCGAACCGCAATCCCGGCGGCGGCGGCTACGGCGACCCCTATGCCCGCCCGGTCGAGAAGGTGGTCGAGGATGTCCGAAACGGCCTCGTCAGCCTCGAGGGCGCGCGGCTCGACTATGGCGTCGTCATCGCCGATGCCGCGACCCTCGCCGTCGATCACGCCGCCACCGCCGCCCTGCGCGCCGCATAAGCCCTTCTCTGTTTTCCAAATACCCCGCGGGGGTCCGGGGGCGCGAAGCCCCCGGCGCCGGACCCGCGAACCGCAGCCAAAGATGGAACCCGCCATGAAACACCAATATCGCCTTGGCATCGACGCCGGCGGCACCTTCACCGATTTCATCCTCGCCGACCGCGAGGGGGGCTTGCGCATCTTCAAGGCGCTTTCCACCCCGCAGGACCCGACCCTGGCCATCAGGAACGGCCTGGCCGTGATCGAGGAGGAGACGGGCATCGCCCCGCGCGACCTCGTCTCGAACGCCGACCTGTGCATCAACGGCACCACGGTCGGGCTCAATGCGCTGATCACCCATAGCGGCGCCAGGACCGGGCTGATCGCCACCAAGGGCCACGAGGACAGCATCGAGATCCGCCTCGGCCACAAGGAGGACGGCTATCGCTACGACCCGGACTATCCGCCCGCGACCATGCTGGTGCCGCGCTACCTGCGGCGCGGGATCAGCGAGCGGGTGATCTCGACCGGCGCCGTCCACACGCCGCTGAACGAGGACGAGGTGCGCGATGCCTGCCGGCATTTCCTGCGCGAGGGCGTCGAATCGGTGGCCATCAGCTTCGTCTGGTCCGTCCTGCATCCCGATCACGAACTCCGCGCCGCCGAGATCGTGCGCGAGATGATGCCCGAGGCGCGCCTGACCGTCGGCAGCCAGCTCTATCCGCAGGTGCGCGAATATACCCGCACCTCGACCGCCATCGTGAACGCCTATCTCGCGCCGATCCTGTCGCGCTATGTGCAGGCGGTGGACGGCTATTTCCAAGGCCTCGGCGCGCGTCAGCCGGTGCGCTATTTCCAGTCGAACGGCGGGCTGGCGCTGGGGTCGGTGGTCTCGGACCAGTCGGTCTATGCGATCAATTCCGGCCCCGCCTCGGCGCCGCGCGCGGCGCTCTATCTGGGGGAGCCCTACAGGCTTTCGGACATCATCACCGTGGACATGGGCGGGACCAGCTTCGACATCACCCTGACCCGCGACGGGCAGGCCAATGTGTCAAAGAACATCGACTTTCTGCGCTATCGCATTGGTATCCCGATGATTCAGGTGGAAACCCTGGGCGCGGGCGGCGGATCGATCGGCTGGATCGACTCGATGGGGCTGATGCAGATGGGGCCGCAATCGGCGGGCTCGGAACCCGGTCCGGCCTGCTATGGCAAGGGCGGCGAAAGGCCGACCACGACCGACGCGAACTTGGTGCTGGGCTACCTGAATCCCGAGGGCCTGGTCGGCGGCCGCCTGCCGCTCAGCATCGAGAAGGCGCGCGAGGCGATCCGCAAGCACCTGGCCGAGCCGCTGGGCATCAGCGTCGAGACCGCGGCCTACGGCATGTTCACCATCGTCAACAACAACATGGTGAATGCGATCCGCCGCGTCTCGGTCGAGCGCGGCTACGATCCGCGCGACTTCGTGCTGAACTGCGCCGGCGGCGCCACGGGCGCGCATATCACCGCGCTGGCGCGCGAGATGGGCATCGGCAAGGTGCTGGTCTCCAAGCTCGCCTCGGGGCTTTGTGCCTTCGGCCAGATCATCTCGGACGTGAAATACAACTACATGGCCCCCATCGCCGCGCGGCTGGAAGGGGCCGAGGCGGCCAGGCGGCTGGACGAGACCTTCGCCCGGCTGGAGGAGAAGGGCCGCGCCGACCTGCTGGCCGACGATTTCGCGCCCGACCGGATCGGCATCCGCCGCAGCCTGGACATGCGCTATGTCGGGCAGGTGCATGAATGCACGGTCAGCGTCGATCCCTTCCCGATCGACGAGGCGGCGCTGGAACGCCTCAAGGCTGCCTTCCACGCCCGCCACGAGGAGCTTTACACCTATGCCGAGCCGCACAGCCCCGTCGAGGTGGTGAACGTGGAAAGCGCCATCTCGGGCGCGGTCGAGCGGCCGGCGCGGATGCGCATCGCGCAGGGCGCAGGCGCCCATGCGGCGCTGTCCGGCACGCGCGAGATGATCTTCGACGCCTCGGGCCGCAAGCACGAGACCCCGGTCTATGACGGCGCGAAGCTGGGCGCGGGCGACGTCGTCACCGGCCCGGCGGTCATCCAGGAGGTGACGACCACCATCGTCATCGAGCCGGGCTGGGTCGCCGAACTGGACGGCAACGGCGTCTATGTCGTGACCGTGGCCAGCGCCGCCGGCGCTGCGCCCGAAAGGGCCGCGGCATTGACCGAGGCCTGACCAAGGCCTGACCAAGGCCGCGGCGGGGCCGCGCGAGGCCCCGCCCATCCCAACCAATCACAAGAACCAAACAGGGAGCTTCAGCCATGGCTGGATCTTTGGACAATTCGGAAGAACTGGAATTCTCGGACCGGCCGGTGCCGCGCGACCGGCGCATGGGCCGGCTGCCGCTGACCATGGCCTGGTGGTCGGTCTGCTCGGCCATGTTCTACCTGGTCATCGCCGCCTCGCTGGCGCTGGCCTATGGCGCAAGGAACGCCATCATCGGGCTGGTGCTGTCGGTCCTCGCCTATGCGGCGGTGAACGCGGTGCTGGTGCGGCACGCGATCCGCACCGGGCTCAGCGTCTCGCTGTTCTCGCGCCTCCTTCTGGGCCGCAGCGGGGCGGCGGTGGCGACGCTGATCTTCTTTGCCACCGCCATCTATTACGCGGTGTTCGAGGGCTCGGTCATCGCCGTCGCCCTGCGGGAATATGCCGGCATCTCCTATCCGCTGGCGGCGCTGGTGGTGGCGGTCTATTCGGTGGCGCTGATCTTCGGCTCGATCCAGAACTGGCTGGACAAGTTCAACGGCGTGCTGCTGCCCTTCTACCTGCTGGGGCTGGTTGCCGCGGTGGCGCTGGCGGTGGCGGAATACGGCTATTCGGACGCCTGGCTGAACCTTGGCCCCGAGGGTGGTGCGCCCGCCGGCGGCTGGTGAGACTGCTTCACCGCCTATATGGGCGTCTGGATCCTGATGATGTTCACCTATGACTATGCCCGCTTCGGCCGGCCCGAGGATGCGCGCTTCCACGCCATTATCAACTTCGGCGCGCCCTTCTATGCCGTGGCCTTCCTGCTCAACGGCCTTGTCGGCATCTTCCTGGCTGCCAGCCTGCCGACCGAGGGCGGGGTGTCCGAGGTCTCGGTCGTCTTCGCGCTGGTGCAGCTGATGGGCGTGGCGGGCCTCGCCTTCGTCTGGATCTCGCAGACCCGGATCAACACCGCGAATTATTACCTCGCCGCGGTGAACATGGAGAGCTTTGCCGAGACCGCCTTCCGCCTGCACCTGCCGAAATGGGTCTGGGCCTGCGTGGTCGGCGCCATCGCCTATGCGCTGATGCTGGCCGATGTCTTTGCCTATATCCTGCAGGCGCTGGCCTATCAGGGCATCTTCGTCGTGGCCTGGGTCGGCATCGCGCTGGTCCATATCGCGACGGATCGCGGCGCGGGCGACGCCGATCCGGCGCAGGCGCGGTCGGTCAATCCGGCGGGGCTGGGGGCCTGGCTGCTGGCCTCGGGCGCGGGGCTGGCGCTGCATTTCGCCGGCGGCACCGCGGCCTCGCTTTCCGCACCGGCGACCTTCCTGGTCGCGGGCGCCGCTTATGGCGCGCTGGCCGGCCGGGCGGCGGCGCGCCGGGCGCTGTCCTGACGGGGGCACGGGCCGGTTGCGCGCAGCCGGCCTTGCTGTCAGATTCCGCACCAGAGGATGGCGCAAGGGGCAGCGGGATGCGGGGGGCCAGATGCGGATAGAGCCGGCGGCGCACCGGCCGGGGATGGATCGCTGGCGGCTGGCTGCCGGTCTGGCCTGCGTGGCGGCCGTCCTGTGGCTGGGCGCGCAGCTTGCCTATCAGCATTATTTCCGCGAGGGCCATGCCCGCGCTGCCACCGCGCTGCGGCTGACGGTGAACGCGCTCAACGCCGATCTGGCGCGCTACGAGGTGGTGCCGCAGCTGGTCGGCGATCTGGACCTGATCCACCAGCTTGCCGCCGATCCCGGCAACGCCGCCCTGCGGCAGGAAACCAACCAGTGGCTGGCCGAGCAGAACGAGGCGGTGCAGGCCTCGGACATCTACCTGATCCTGCCGGACGGCGAGACCATCGCCCATTCCGGCTATCTTGGTCCCGCCAGCTTTGTCGGCCAGAATTTCAGCTATCGGCCCTATGTCATCGACGCCATGGCGGGCCGGCAGGGGCGGTTCCACGGCATCGGCACCACTTCGGGGGTGCGGGGTTATTTCTTCTCGGCCCCGGTGCAGGACGATGCGGGCCGGATCACCGCCGTCGTCGCGGTCAAGATCGGCGTGGACCGGATCGAGGCCTCCTGGCGCGGCAACCAGTATCGCGTGCTGGTGACCGACCCCGAGGGCGCGGCTTTCCTGTCCTCGGAACCGAGCTGGCTTTACCACAGCATCCGGCCGCTGACGCCGGAACGGCTGGCGCGGACCGAATCCTCGCGCCGCTATGCCGGCACGCCGCTGGCCGAGTTTCCGATGCAGCGGCTGGAGCTGCACGGCGTGCCGGTCTTTCGCCTGCCGCCGGCGCTCGGCGACGAGGCCGGGGGCGGCCACGATTATATCGTCGCCTCGGAAGAGATGCCGGGCGCGGGCTGGACCGTGCATGTGCTGCTGGACAGCGCCGAGCTGCGGGCCGAGGCGCGGCTGGCGGTGCTGAGCCTCGCGCTGCTCTTGTCGGTCGCGGGCTTCGGGCTGATGATGTGGCGCCAGCGTCGCGCGCAGGCGGCCGAGCGGCTGGCCATGCAGCAATTCGCCACCGCCGAGCTGGAGCGCCGCGTGGTCGAGCGCACCGCCGATCTGGCGCGGGTGAACGATCAGCTGGAACAGGAAATCGCCGAGCGCCGCGCCACCGAGGCCGAGCTGCGGGCCGCGCAGGCCAGCCTGGTGCAGGTCGGCAAGCTGGCGGCGCTGGGACAGATGTCCGCCTCGCTCTCGCATGAGATCAACCAGCCGCTGGCGGCGGCGCGCAACTATGCCGACAGCGCGGCAATCCTGATCGAGCGCGGCGAACACGCCCGCGCGCGCGAGAACATCGCCCAGATCCTGCTGCTGGTGGACCGGATGGCCGCCATCGGCAAGCATCTGCGGCACGCGGCAAGAAAGCCCGACGATGTGCTGGGCGCGGTGGCGCTGGCCGGGCTGCTGGAGGAGACGCGCACCATCGTCGCCGCCCGGCTGGCCAGCAGCGGCGCGACGCTCGAACTGGACGTGCCCGCCGACCTGCCGCCGCTGCGGGCGGGACCGACGCGCTTGCAGCAGGTGCTGGTGAACCTGATCACCAATGCCGCCGACGCGGTCGAGGGCGGCGCGGATCGCCGCATCACGCTTTCGGCGCGGGCCGAGGGCGGGCGCATCGCCATCCGGGTGCGCGACCGCGGGCCGGGCGTGCCCGATGCCATCGCCGCGCGCATCTTCGACCCGTTCTATACCACCAAGGGCATGGGGGCGGGGCTGGGGCTCGGCCTGTCGATCACCGCCAATATCGTGCGCGATTTCGGCGGCGAGATCGCCTGCCGCAACATGGACCCCGGCGCCGAGTTCCGCGTGATCCTGCCCGCCGCCGGCGCCGCCGAGGCCGCCGCATGACCCCGCGCGTGCTTCTGGTCGAGGATGACGAGCAGATGCGCAGCTCGACCGCGCAGGCGCTGGAACTGGCGGGTTTCACCGTCGAGGCGCTGGCCTCGGGCGAGGAGGCGCTGGCGCTGGCCGGTTCGGGCTTTGCCGGCGCGGTGGTCAGCGACATCCGCATGCCGGGCATGGACGGGATGACGCTTCTGGGCCGGCTGCACGAGGTCGATCCCGAGATCCCGGTGATCCTGGTCACCGGCCATGCCGAGGTGCCGCTGGCGGTCGAGGCGATCCGCGGCGGCGCCTATGACTTCATCGAAAAGCCCTTCGTCGTGCAGGAACTGGCCACGGTGATCCGCCGCGCCATCGACCACCGCGGGCTGGTGCTGGAGAACCGCCGGCTGCGCGCCGTCGCCGGCAAGCGCGACGATGTCGAGGCGCGGCTGCCGGGCCGCACCCAGGTCATGGTCGACCTGCGCTATCGGCTGCGTGCCATCGGCGCCTCGGATGCCGATACGCTGATCATCGGTCCGACCGGCGCCGGGAAAGAGGTGGTGGCGCGCACGCTGCACGACATCTCGGCCCGCGCCGGCCGGCCCTTCATCGCCATCAACTGCGCCGCCCTGCCCGAGGCGCTGATCGAATCCGAGCTGTTCGGCCATGAGCCGGGCGCCTTTCCCGGCGCGCTGCGGCCGCGATACGGCAAGTTCGAACATGCGCGCGGCGGCACCGTGCTGCTGGACGAGATCGGCTCGATGCCGCCGGATCTGCAGGCCAAGCTGCTGCGCGTGCTGCAGGAGCGGACGATCACCCGGCTCGGCTCGAATGACCCGGTGGCCCTTGACGTGCGCTTCGTCGCCGTCAGCAAGGTCGATCTGGAGGAGCTGGTCGCGCAGGGCCGTTTCCGCGAGGACCTGTTCTGGCGGCTGAACGTCGCGGTGCTGCATGTCCCGCCGCTTTCGGCCCGGCGCGAGGACATTCCGCTGCTGTTCCTGCAATTGCTGCGCGAGGCGGCCGCGCGCCACAACATCCCCGAGCGCGAGGCGCCCGCCGCCTTCCTGTCGGGCCTTGCCGCCAAGGAATGGCCGGGCAATGTGCGCGAGCTGCGCAACCTGGCCGAACGTTTCGTGCTGGGGCTGGAAGGGGCCGAGATCGGTCCCGCGCAGGGCGCGCGCCTGTCCGACCGGGTGGCCGAGTTCGAGCGCAGCCTGATCGCCGGCACCATCGCCGCCCATGGCGGCAAGCTGCGCCCGGTCTACGAGACGCTGGGCATCTCGCGCAAGACGCTCTACGAGAAGATGCAGAAATACGGGCTGGATCGCCGCCTGATCCTGGACGCCGCCGAGGACGATGCCGGTTGAACAGGCGTATGGGTGGAAATCCACCCATCATTCGCGCGCCATGTTACCTTTTCCACCCATTTTTGACCCATCCGTGCGATTATCGCGAGGTGCGGTTCGTTTTTGATTTGTGCCAGAGGCGCAAGCGATCGCACCTTTTGTCCAGTGGCCGCGTCGAGGAGGACGTCGGCCGAAGTCAGAATTCTTGGGAGGGGATATGGCTTATCCAAAGCTTCTCGGCGCGCTTTGCGCCACGACGATGCTGATCGCGCCGGCCTTTGCGCAGGACTGGCCGCAGCGCCAGATCACCATGGTGGTGCCTTTCGCCGCCGGCGGGCCGACCGATACGGTGGCGCGCATGGTGGCCGAGCGCATGTCGGCCGACCTGGGCCAGCAGATCATCGTCGAGAATATCGGCGGCGCCGGCGGCACGCTGGGCGCGGGCAACGTCGCCAAGGCCGATCCGGACGGCTATACGGTGCTGCTGCACCATATCGGCATGGCGACCTCGGCCACGCTTTACCGCAACCTGGCCTATGACACGCTGAACGCCTTCGACTATGTCGGCCTTGTCACCGAGGTGCCGATGGTCGTCGTCGCCCGCAAGGATTTCGAGCCGGACGACTTCACCGCCTTCATCTCTTACGTCAAGGACAATGCCGACAACCTGACGCTGGCCAATGCCGGCATCGGCTCGGCCTCGCATCTGTGCGGCATGATGCTGATGTCGGCGCTGGAGGCGCCGCTGGTGACGGTCCCCTACAAGGGCACCGGCCCGGCGATGACCGACCTGCTGGGCGGGCAGACCGACATCATGTGCGACCAGACCACCAACACCACGCAGCAGATCAAGGGCGGCACGATCAAGGCCTATGCCGTGACCACGCCCGAGCGGCTGGAGCTGTTCCCGGACCTGCCCACGGCGATGGAAAGCGGGCTTGAAGGCTTCGACGTCTCGATCTGGCACGGCATCTATACCCCCAAGGGGACGCCGGCCGAGGTGAACGAGCGGCTGTCGCAATCGCTGCAATCGGCGCTGGCCGACGAGGGGGTCGTGAAGGCCATGGCCGACCTGGGCACGTCGCCCTCGCCGGCCGAGGATGCGACGCCCGCGGCGCTTCAGGCCAAGCTTGAGGCCGAGATCGCCCGCTGGAAGCCGGTGATCGAGGCCGCGGGCGTCTACGCCGACTGAACCGGCGCGCGCCCCGCCGCCCGCGATGCGCGGCGGGGCCTGCTGCAAGCAGGGGGGAAACACATGTCCACGAAACCCAAGGACGGGACCGATATCGCCGCCGGGCTGCTCTTGATGGCGGCGGCGGGGTTCTTCGGCTGGCAGACGACGGGGCTGGAGATCGGCACATCGCTGCGCATGGGACCCGGCTATTTCCCGATGGTGCTGTCGGGGATCCTGTTCCTCTTGGGGCTGATCGTCTTTCTGCGCGCCTTCGGCCGCGAGGATGACGAGCCCTTCGGCAAGGTCGCCTGGCGCGGCATCCTGTTCATCCTGCCGGCGCCGATCTTCTTCGGCCTGACCGTGCGCGGCCTGGGCTTCGTGCCGGCGCTGTTCCTGACCACGCTGATCGCCTCGCAGGCCTCGGTGCGGATGCGGCCGCTGGCGGCGCTGATCCTGGCGGTGGCGGTGACGCTCCTGTCCACGCTCATCTTCAGCTACGGGCTCGGCCTGCCGTTCCGGCGCTTCGGCCCCTGGGTCCAGTTCTAGAAAGGGGGCGGCATGGATCTTCTCAGCAATCTCGCGCTCGGCTTCTCGGTCGCCTCGTCGCTGGCGAACCTGGCCTTCTGCCTGATCGGCGTGCTGCTGGGCACGCTGATCGGGGTGCTGCCGGGCATCGGCGCCACGGCGACCATCGCCATGCTTTTGCCGATCACCTTCCAGCTCGAGCCGGTCAGCTCGCTCATCATGCTGGCGGGGATCTATTACGGCGCGCAATACGGCGGCTCGACCACGGCGATCCTGATCAACATGCCGGGCGAAAGCTCGTCCGCCGTGACCGCCATCGACGGCTACCAGATGGCGCGCAAGGGCCGCGCCGGCACGGCGCTGGCCACGGCGGCGCTGGGGTCGTTCTTTGCCGGGACCGTCGCGACCTTCCTGGTCGCGATCTTCGCCCCGCCGCTGACCGCGGTGGCGCTGAAATTCGGCGCGGCCGAGTATTTCAGCCTGATGGTCATGGGCCTGGTCATGTCGGTGGCGCTGGCGCATGGCTCGGTCCTGAAGGCGCTGGCCATGGTGGTGCTGGGCCTGCTTCTGGGCATCGTCGGCACCGACATCTATACCGGCGCGCCGCGCTTCACCCTGGGCATCACGCAATATGCCGACGGGCTGAACTTCGTCGCCGTCGCGGTGGGCGTCTTCGGCATCGCCGAGATCCTGCGCAACCTCGAGGACGAGCATGACCGCGAGGTGATGACCAAAAACATCAGCCGCCTGTTTCCCACTCGCGAGGAGTTCAGGCAGATGATCGGCCCGGTCCTGCGCGGCACCGGCGTCGGCTCGGTCCTGGGCATCCTGCCGGGCGGCGGCGCGATCCTGGCCAGCTTCGCCTCCTACACGATCGAGAAGAAGGTCTCGGCCCGCCCGCAGGAGTTCGGCAAGGGCGCGCTGGCCGGCGTCGCCGGCCCGGAAAGCGCCAACAATGCCGGGGCGCAGACCTCGTTCATCCCGCTGCTCACGCTGGGCATTCCGGCGAACCCGGTCATGGCGCTGATGATCGGCGCGATGATCATCCAGGGCATCGTGCCGGGGCCGAACGTGGTCAGCGAACAGCCGGCGCTGTTCTGGGGGATCATCGCCAGCATGTGGATCGGCAACCTGATGCTGGTGATCCTGAACCTGCCGCTGATCGGGCTGTGGGTCAGGCTGCTGACCGTGCCTTATTATGTGCTGTTCCCGATCATCATGGCAATGTGCTCGATCGGGGTCTATTCGGTGGCCTCGAACACCTATGACCTCTATGCCGTCGCCTTCTTCGGGCTTCTGGGCTATGTCATGTCCAAGCTGCGCTGCGAGCCGGCGCCCCTGCTGCTGGGCTTCGTCCTGGGCCCGCTGCTGGAGGAGAACCTGCGCCGGGCGATGATCCTGTCGCGGGGCGATCCCATGACCTTCCTGACCCGTCCGATCAGCGCCACCCTGCTTGGCCTGTCGCTGGTCGTGCTGGTGCTGGTCTTCCTGCCGCAGATCCGCAAGCGCCGGGACGAGGTCTTTACCGAAAGCGATGCGTAAGACATTCAACAGAGAGGAAACCATGACCGCATCCATCACCCGCCGCCTGCTGCTGGGCGCCGCCATGGCGCTTGGCCTCGCAGGCGCTGCCGCCGCCGAATACCCCGAGCGGCCGATCACCCTGGTGATCCCCTTCGCCGCCGGTGGCTCGACCGACGTGGTCGGCCGCATCGTCGCCGACCGCATGAGCCAGGAACTGGGCCAGCAGGTCATCGTGCAGAACGTCGGCGGCGCCGGCGGCAGCCTGGGCGCCGCCCAGGTCGCCAAGGCCGACCCGGACGGCTATACGATCCTGATGGCGACGGTCGCCACCCATGCGCTGAACCCGCTGATCCTGAAGCAGAAACCCTATGACCCGGTCGCGGACTTCGCGCCGGTCTCGCTGCTGGTGCTGGTGCCGAACGTGCTGGCGGTGAACCCCGAACTGCCGGTCAATACCGTGCAGGAGCTGATCGACCTGTCCAAGACCGAGCCGCTGGCCTATGCCTCGTCCGGCAACGGCACGCCGCTGCACCTGTCGGGCGAACTGTTCAAGGCCATGGCCGGGATCGAGCTGACGCATATCCCCTACAAGGGCTCGGGCCCGGCGCTGACCGACGTGCTGGGCAATCAGGTGCCGATCATCTTCGACAATCTGCCCTCGGCCTCCGGCCATATCGCCAGCGGCAAGCTGCGGGCGCTTGGCGTGACCACGGCGGAACGCGCGCCCAGCTTCCCCGACATCCCGGCCATTGCCGAGACCCTGCCGGGATACGAGACCTATACCTGGAACGCGCTTTTCGCCCCTGCCGGCACGCCGCCCGAGGCCATCGAGGCGCTGAACAAGGCCGCGCTGGCCGCCATGGCCGACCCGGCCGTGGCCGAGCGGATGAAGGAGTTTTCCGCCACCATCGTCGCCTCGACGCCCGAGGAACTGGCCGAGCACGTCACGGCCGAGATGGCGAAATGGGAGCCGGTGGTGCGCGATGCCAATGTAAGCCTGGACTGACGGGCCATCGAAAAGGGGATCAAAAGGCCGGGCCGCGACCCGGCCTTTTTCGCGCGGCCTAGCTGCCCGCTGCGGGTGCGGATTTCCGTGCGCCCGCCGCGCCGGCCGCCCGCGTGCCGGCGCCGCCGCCGTTCAGCCGGCGCAGCGACAGGTCCAGCCGCGCCTCGGCCTCGCGGATCTCGCGGCTGGCCTGGCGCAGATAGCCGATATGCTCCTCGGCTGCCCGCCGCGCCGCGCCGGCATCCCGGGCGATGATGGCTTCGGCAATGGCGCGGTGCTGCCGGCGCAGCAGCTCGCGGATGGCCGGCACCGCGAACAGCCGGCTGCGGTTCTGCATCACGTCCGAACGCAGCACCCCCGCCAGCGCCTGCATGATCTGGAGCAGCGTCAGGTTGTGGCTGGCCTCGTAGATCAGCAGATGCAGCTCGGCATCCGCCTCGGCCTCTTCCTCGGCATCGGCGCGGGCATGGGCGTGGTCCATCCGGTCAAGGCAGTCGCGGATGCGCGCCAGCTCCACCTCGGTGGCGCGCCCTGCCGCCAGTGCCGCGGCGGCGCTTTCGACGATGCCGCGGAACTCCAGGTAATCGTCGGCGGTCTCGGCATGGCGGGCCAGCATGGCGATCAGCGGATCGGCGATCGCCACCGCGCCAAGCTGTGCCACCTTGGTGCCGCGCCCGCCGGCGCTGGTCAGAAGCCCGCGCTCCTCCAGGATCTTCAGCCCGTCGCGCAGGGTCGAGCGCGAGACGTTCAGCCGCTCGGCCAGCTCGCGCTCGGGCAAGAGCCGCTCCTCGGGACGCAGCGACCCTTCGAGGATCAGCGATTCGATATGCTGGGCCACGGCCTCGGCGGCGCGTTGGGATTTCACGGAAGCGTCGGTCATGGGCGCTCATGCGGTTGTCGGACTTGCGCCATGTAAGCATAGGGCAGGCTGTCGGTCCAGAAAAATACCGATTGACGAATATGGTCTGAAAATTATACCAAGAAGAAGAGGCAGGCCCCGCGCCTGCCGCCTGAGCAAGGGAGGAGAGCTTGTCCGGTATCGCCATGCCCCAGCCCGATGCGGGCATTCTTGCGCGCGCGCCGCAGATCGTCGCGGCCCTGCGCGAGGTGCTGCCCGAGGATGCCGTGATCTGGGACCCCGAGGAGACGCGCGCCTATGAATGCGACGCGCTGACCGCCTATCGCTGCCCGCCTTTGGCGGTGGTGCTGCCGCGCACGACCGAAGAGGTCGCCGCCGCCATGCGCATCTGCCACGAGATGCGCGTGCCGGTGGTGCCGCGCGGCGCGGGAACCTCGCTGGCCGGGGGGGCGCTGCCCACGGCGGATTCGGTCATCATCGCCACTCTGCGCCTGCGCGAGGTGCTGGAGATCGACACCGCGAACCGCTTCATCCGCGTGCAGACCGGCGTGACCAACCTGTCGGTCAGCGCCGAACTGGAGCCGCAGGGCTTCTTCTATGCGCCCGACCCGTCCTCGCAGCTGGCCTGCACCATTGCGGGCAATATCGCGATGAACTCGGGCGGGGCGCATTGCCTGAAATACGGCGTCACCACCAACAACCTGATGGGCGCCACGGTGGTGCTGCCCACCGGCGAGGTGGTCGAGCTGGGCGGGCCGGAAATGGGGCCGACGGGCCTGGACCTGATGGGGCTTCTGTGTGGTTCGGAAGGTCAGCTCGGCATCGTGACCGAGGCCACCCTGCGTATCCTGCCGCGCCCCGAGGGCGCGCGCCCGGTGCTGATCGGCTTCGACGGCGCCGAGGTGGCGGGGGAATGCGTGGCGCGGATCATCCGCTCGGGCGTGCTGCCGGTCGCCATCGAATACATGGACGATGTTTGCTTGCGCGCGGTCGAGGCCTTTGCCCATGCCGGCTATCCCGATTGCGCCGCGGTGCTGATCGTCGAGGTCGAGGGCTCGCCGGCCGAGATCGACCACCAGATCGCCCGCATCCGCGAAATCGCGGGTGCCCTGAACCCGGTCGAGTTCCGCGAAAGCCGCAATGCCGACGAGGCGATGGCGATCTGGAAGGGCCGCAAATCGGCCTTTGGCGCCATGGGCCGGCTGGGCGATTACATTTGCCTGGACGGCACCGTGCCGGTCGGGCAGCTGCCCTATACGCTGAAGATGATCGGGGAACTCTCGCGCCAGCACGGGCTGGAGGTCGCGAACGTCTTCCATGCCGGCGACGGCAACATGCACCCGCTGATCCTGTTCAACGCCAACAAGCCCGGCGACCTGGAACGCGCCGAAGCTTTCGGCAACGACATCCTGCGGCTTTGCGTCGATGTCGGCGGCTGCCTGACCGGCGAGCATGGCGTGGGCATCGAAAAGCGCGACCTGATGGGCAAGCAATATGACGGCCCGGACCTGGAAATCCAGATGGCGGTCAAGGACGTTTTCGACCCGCGCTGGCTGCTCAATCCGGCCAAGGTCTTTCCGCTGGACGCAAGCCGGCCCTGGCGCGAGGAGGCAGCCACCCGATGATCCCCAAGACCCCCAGCCGCGCGGGGCTGAACCCCGCCAGCGAGGCCGAGCTTGGCGCCCTGATCGCCGAGCATTTCGCCGCCCGCCAGCCGCTGCGCCTTGCCGGCGGCGGCACACGGGTCGAAACCGGGCATCTGCCGGGCGACACCCTCTCGACCGCCGCGATCTCGGGCGTCGTGACCTATGAGCCGGGCGAGATGACGCTGATCGCCCGCGCCGGCACGCCCTTGGACCAGATCGAGGCGATGCTGGCCGCCGAGGGCCAGGCGCTGGCCTTCGAGCCCGCCGACATGCGCGGCGTGCTGGGCCAGGGCGGCACGCCGACCATCGGCGGCGTGGTCGCGGCCAATGCCAGCGGCCCGCGCCGGCTGCTGGCCGGGGCCTGCCGCGACCATCTTCTGGGCGTGCGTTTTGTCGACGGGCAGGGCAGGGTGCTGAAGAACGGCGGCCGGGTGATGAAGAACGTCACCGGCCTCGATCTGGGCAAGCTCTTTTGCGGCGCGCATGGCACGCTGGGCGTGCTGACCGAAGTGGCGCTGAAGACGCTGCCGCATCTGCCCGACCGCTGCACGCTGGGCTTGCACGGCGTCACGGTCGAGGAGGCGGTGGCGATCTTCTCGGCCGCGCTGGCGACCCCCTTCGAGGTCTCGGGCGCGGCCTTCCGCGACGGCACCGCCTGGCTGCGGGTCGAGGGGCTGGGGCCGCAGATGGATTATCGCCGCGACCGGCTGCTGGCGCTGCTGGCACCGCGCGAGACCGAGCTGCTGGATGCCGAGGCCACCCTGGCCCTGTGGCGCGGGTTGCGCGACCTGGCGCATTTCGCCGGCTCGGACGCGCCGCTCTGGCGGGTGCTGGTCAAGCCCAGCGACGCTCCCGCTACGGCGCGGGCCTTGCAGGCGCTTGGCGGAGAGGCGTCGCTCGACTGGGGCGGCGGGCTGGTCTGGTATTGCGGGCCGGGCGGCGTGCAGGCGGTGCGGCAGGTCGCCCCCCATGCCACGCTGCTGCGGCGCGGCGGGCTCACCGGCCCGGCCTTCCCGCCCGAGGCCCCGGCCGTCGCCCGGCTTTCGGCCGGGCTGCGCCAGAGGTTCGACCCCGCCGGCATCCTCAATCCCGGCCTGATGGATCAGTGACATGCAGACCAATTTCACCGCAGAGCAACTGGCCGATCCCGGCACCGCCCGCGCCAACGAGATCCTGCGCAGCTGCGTCCATTGCGGCTTCTGCACCGCGACCTGCCCGACCTACAAGGTGCTGGGCGACGAGCTGGACAGCCCGCGCGGCCGCATCTACCTGATCAAGGACATGCTGGAGAACGGCAAGATCCCCGACGCCAAGACCGTCGGCCATATCGACCGTTGCCTGTCCTGCCTGTCCTGCATGACCACCTGCCCCTCGGGCGTGCATTACATGCATCTGGTCGATCACGCCCGCGAATATATCGAGAAGACCTATCGCCGTCCCCTGGGCGAGCGGGCGCTGCGCTGGCTTCTGGCGCGCATCCTGCCCTATCCGGGGCGCTTCCGGCTGGCGCTGATGGGCGCGAAGCTCGCGCGGCCGTTTCGCCGGCTGGTGCCGGATGCGCGGCTGCGGGCGATGCTGGACATGGCGCCGCGCGACATCCCGCCGCCCAGCCTGAACGACCGTCCGCAGGTCTTTGCCGCCGAGGGGCCGCGCCGCAAGCGGGTGGCGCTGCTGATCGGCTGCGCGCAAAGGGCGCTGAACACCGACATCAACGACGCGACCATCCGCCTCTTGCGCCGGCACGGCTGCGAGGTGGTGATCCCGCGCGGCCTGGGCTGCTGCGGCGCGCTGACCCATCACATGGGCAAGACCGCCGAAAGCCACGCCATGGCCGCCGCCAATATCCGCGCGCTGATGGCCGAGGTCGCGGGCGAGGGGCTGGACGCCGTGGTCATCAACACTTCGGGCTGCGGCACCACGATCAAGGATTACGGGCATATGTTCGCGCATGACCCGCTGGCGGCCGATGCCGCGCAGGTCGCGGCCTTGGCCAGGGACATCACCGAGGTCATGGCCGATCTGGGCCTGCGCGAGCCCGGCCATGCCGAGCCCTTGCGCGTCGGTTATCACGCCGCCTGTTCGCTGCAGCACGGCCAGCAGATCCGCGCGACGCCGAAGGAGCTGCTGGCCGCCGCCGGCTTCACCGTGCTGGAGCCCAGGGACGCGCATATCTGCTGCGGCTCGGCCGGCACCTACAACCTGATGCAGCCGGCGATCTCGGCCGAGTTGAAGCGCCGCAAGGTCGAGACGCTGGAGGCGCTGACCCCGCAGGTCATCAGCGCCGGCAATATCGGCTGCATGATGCAGATCGGCTCGGGCACCGGCGTGCCGGTGGTTCATACGGCCGAGCTGCTCGACTGGGCGACCGGCGGGCCCAAGCCGCGGGCGCTGCAGGACCGGGACGGGGGCGCCTAGCGCCGCGCCTCGACCACCGGCGCTTGCAGCAGCAGGTCCGACAGGCAGAGCTGCATGGCCTTGTCCGAGCCCGATGGCCCGGACGGGGGACGAATTGTCCGGCCTCCAAACGGCGCCTGGCAGGTCAAGCCGTTCGAGGGCGAGGATGCCTTGCCGCCGCTCTGGCGGGCCGGTCTCGTAGCGCAGCTCGCGGATGGCGACGGTCGTGCCTTCGCTAGCGGATGTCGCGCAGGCGGAGACAGCTGAAGAAGCCGGTCCGAACCGGCTGGCGACGCGGATCAGACCGGTATGGCGCCTTACCTCGGCCGGCTGCCGCATATAGGCCGCCGAAAAATATTCCCCGCCGGGGCGACGATCCGCGGCCCGGCGGCGTTGAGCGGCTGACCGCATCACCTGGGAAAGGAAAAGCGATGACCAAGACCATTCTGGGCCTCGGCGGCAGCCTGCGGCGCGCCTCGTTCAATGCCGGCCTGTTGCGCGCCGCGGCCGAGCTTGCGCCCGAGGGGGTGGAGATCCCGATCGGCGCGATCCGCGACGTGCCGCTTTACGACGGCGACCTGGAGGCCGCATCGGGCCTGCCCGGGCCGGTCCGCGCCCTGCAATCGCAGCTTTCGGCGGCGGACGGGCTGTTGCTGGTCACGCCGGAATACAACAACGGCGTGCCGGGCGTGCTCAAGAACGTCATCGACTGGATGTCGCGCGGCGAGGGGCTGGCGATGTTCGTCGGCAAGCCGGTGGCGGTGATCGGCGCCTCGCCCGGCGGCTTCGGCACCATCCTGGCGCAGAACCACTGGCTGCCGGTGCTGCGGACGCTCAAGACCGAGCTGTGGACCGCCGGGCGGCTGATGGTGTCGCGCGCGGAATCGGTCTTCGACGATCAGGGCAACCTGACCGACGACAAGACCCGCGAGCAGCTGCGCAAATTCCTTGCAGGCTTCGCGGCGGAACTGTAGGCGGATCAGCCGAGCCTGCCCTCGCGCATCAGCGCGGCGCGGCGCGGGAAATATCATTGCTGCACCTTGCGGAACCGCTGCGCGCCCCCCTGCGCATCAGCCCCGAGCCGAGCTGGATCGGTTCGGGCTGGTCTTGGCCATGGTCTCCTCCTCAGGGGTCTTCGCCGGGCGCGGTGGTGAACAGTTCGGCCCATTCGGGATGGCGGGCATATTGGCCGCGCACATAGCGGCAGAGCGGGATGATGCGGAAACCGTTCTGCCGCGCGTCTTCGAGCATGAACTCCAGCAGGGCGCTGGCCACGCCGCGGCCGGCCATGGCTTCGGGAACGCCGGTATGGTCGGCGCTGATCACGCCGGGGCCGCGGCGGGTGAAGGTGATCTCTCCCTCGGCAGCGATGCCGGGGAGGCGGGCGACATAGCGGTCGTTCTCTTTGGTCACGGCGATCTTGGTCATCGGGCGCTTCCTCTGCGAAGCCGGCCGCCGGTCCGGGCCGGTCCCGACAAGGATGCCTGCCGCCGCCGGTTCTGTCCAGACGGCGGATTGCGCGATACTGCGTTCGGAAAATCAGAACAGATAATGCCGGGCGGGATGGGCCGGAGGGCGACGGCTTTCGGCGGTGGGCTGGCCTTGGGGTGCAGCCTGCTGCGACTGGAGGGCGAGGGGTATTTGCAGACAAAAGCGCCTTATTTTCGATCAGATGCGCGGGCGAAGGTCTCATGTTGTTTTTCGATCATCTTCCGAAGGCGGTATAATATCGGCCAAGAGCGCGGAGAATGCAGCGAGAGCAGTTAAAAACCTTACAACCAAACAGACATAAAGTCATGAGCAGGTCCGAGCCAAAGCTTCCGCCAAGGGTTTGCCCAAAGGAAGACATTTGCCCAGGGATTTTCCCGCAACATATTGGTATATAAGAAATATACTCGAACAGATGCATATTGTCGCAAGCGAGATGTTGAAGACAAATTGGATATAATCGCCAACCTGCGTTCAAATACCGCATCCCGTGCAATATTTTTCTGTTGACGCTAATGGTGTGCGTTAATAGGTATTAACAACTGCAGGTTTAGTGCAATAAGCGCGTAATGTCCAAGATTGTGCGGCCTGTTTTCAGGAATATTTCTATCCGGACGGATAATTGCCATGATTGGAACAAAGATGCGCGCGGCTTTTGCGGGATGCATGGTGCTGACGCCCTTGGGGGCCTGGGCGCAGACCGCCACGGACAGTTTCGACGTCCGCATCACCATTACCGAGGAATGCCAGGTCATCTCGACCGAGACGCTGGATTTCGGCAATGCGGGCGTGCTGACCGGCAATGTCGACGCCACCGCCTCGCTGCAGGTCGCCTGCACCAGCTCGACGCCTTATGACATCGGCCTGGGCGCAGGCGAGGGGGCGGATGCGACCACCACCACCCGGCAGATGAGCTCGGCCAGCCTGGACACGATCAGCTATCAGCTGTTCCGCGACAGCGGCCGCACCGCCAACTGGGGCGACACGGTGGGCACCGATACCCAGGCCGGGACCGGAACCGGCGCGGCGCAGAGCTTCACCATCTATGGCCGGGTCATCCCCCAGACCACGCCCGCGCCGGGCAGCTATAGCGACAATGTGACGGTGACGGTCACCTATTGAACGGAATGCCGAACATGCTCGACCTGCTTCGTCGCGGCCTTCTGGCCGCCTCGCTGGCGCTTGCGCCCTGCCTTGCCGCCGCCGAGGGGCTGCGGGTGTCCCCCGTGATGCTCGAGGTGCCCGCGCCCGGAGCAGCGACCACGCTGACCCTGCGCAACGAGGGGCGCGAGACGATCACCGTCCAGGCCCGGGCCTTCCGCTGGACGCAATCCGGCGGGCAGGAGCAGCTGCGCCGCGGCGGCGAGGTGGTGGTCAGCCCGCCCGCGACCCGGCTGCCGCCCGGCGCCACCCAGACCATCCGCGTGGTGCGCACCGCAAAATCCCCGGTCAAGGGCGAGGAAGCCTGGCGCATCATCATCAACGAGGTGCCCGACCAGAGCCGCCGCCGCAGCGGCGCGGTCGCCTTCGCCACCGAGCTGCGCATCCCCGTCTTCTTCACCGGCCGCGGCGCCCGCAGCCCCGAGGTCGCCTGGTCGCTGCGCAATTCCGGCGGCGCTACCTTCCTTGTGGCGCAGAACCGCGGCGACACCCGGCTGCGGCTGGCCGATCTGCGCCTGACCGGCGCCAGCGGCGCCTCGGTCTCGCGTCCGGGTCTGGTGGGTTATGTGCTGGGCGGTTCGACCATGCAATGGCCGGTGGCGCAGGCCGGCCGGCTGGGCGGCGGCGCCCGGCTGAGGGCGGCGACCAATCTCGGGGCGCTGGATGCCCGGGTCCCGGCGCGGTAGCCCCGGCAGGGGACACCCGCTGACCCGCAGACTTCTTGCCCTTGCGCTTTGCGCCCTGCTGGCCGGTCCGCTTTCCGCGCAGCAGACGGAGGAAACCGGGCGCGACCTTTATCTGGAGGTCTTCGTCAACGGCCGGCCGATGAACCTGATCACCCGGTTCACCGACCTGGGCGGCGGGGCGCTGTCGGCCGATGCCGACGAGCTGCGCAACAGCGGCGTCCTGCCCGATGCCGCGGCCGTGCGGGGCGAGGTGCGGCTGGACCAGATTCCCGGCCTTGGCTGGCGGCTGGTCGAGCCGGAGCAGACCATCCGCTTCATCGTTCCCGACGCGCTGCTGGCCCCGCATGTGCTGAGCGCCGCCCCCGATGCCGCGCCGGAAGAAGAGGAAGAGGCCGCGGCCCCGCCGGTCGATCACGGCTACGGGCTGGTGCTGAACTACGGGCTGAACCTCGACGCCTGGCGGGGCGCGCAGGGCCTGGCGGATCGCAGCGTCTCGGGCGGTTTCGACGCGCGGCTGTTCATGCCGCTGGGCGTGCTGACCCACGGTTTCGCCATGGCCGAGGACGAGGCGGGCACGCTGCGCCACCGCCGGCTCGACAGTTACTGGCGCAGCTCCTTTCCCGGTCGTGCGGTGCAGGTGCAGTTGGGCGACATCGCCACGCGCGGTCCCGGCTGGTCCCGGCCGGTGCGGCTGGGCGGGCTGATGGTCGAGCGCAATTTCGCCCTGCGCCCCGATCTGGTCACCCTGCCGCTGCCGGGATTCGAGGGCAGCGCGGCCTTGCCCTCGACGGTCGAGGTCTTTGCCGATTCCATCCGCGCCTATGCCGCCGAGGTTCCGGCCGGCCCGTTCCGCATCGACGACCTGCCGCTGGCCGGCGGCGCGGGCATGGCGCGGGTCGTGGTGCGCGATGTCACCGGGCGCGAGACGCAGATCGACCTGCCCTTCCTGATCTCGGACGAGCTGCTGCGCCGGGGCATGGCCGATTTCGCGCTGGCCGCGGGCCGGCCGCGGCTGGGCATCGGCACCGGCACCGACCGCTATGCCGAGGGCGTCTTCGGGGCGGCGACGCTGCGCTACGGCCTGACCGACGGGCTGACGCTGATGGCCCATGCCGAGGGCGGCGGCGGGCTGGCCATGGGCGGTCTCGGCGCGACCTTCCGCATCGCGCATCTGGGCACCGCCAGCCTGAGCCTGGCGCATAGCCGCTCGGACCGGGGGCAGGGCAGCCTGCTGGACCTTTCGACCCGGCTGAGCTTCGGCCGGACGCAGGTCTCGGGGCGGGTCATGCGGACCAGCGGCGGCTTTGCCGATATCGCCGCGCTGACCGCCGATCCCGACCTGATCGAGCCGGGGCTGGCCGGGTTTCCCCGGCAATTGGCGCAGCTGGCCTTTTCCATGCCCCTGGGGCAGGAACGGGGCAGCGCGGCCAGCCTGTTCCTGTCCGACCTGCGCCATGCGGACGGGCCGGACGAGACCAGCATCGGCGCCTCCTACAACCGGCAGGTCTGGGGCGATGCCAGCCTGACCCTGACCGCGCTGGCGCAGCGCGGCGCGCAGGACGACCGGGTGATCGGCGCGCAGCTGCATGTGCCGCTGGGCGCGCGCCGCGATATCGGGACGATGATCGAGCATCGCCGCGAGGGCTGGCGGCAATACGCCACCGCCAGCGGCCGCAGCGAGAGCCGGGTGCCGGGATGGAGCTGGCGCCTGCAGGCCGACCGGGGCGAGCGCCTTGCCCTGCAGGGCAGCGCCGCGCGCGAAGGCCGGCTGGGCCGCGCGGAAGTCGGCGCCCGCGTGTCGCAGCACGGCCGCGGGCTGGGGCTGCGGCTGGACGGCTCGGTCGTGGTGGCGGGCGGCGGGGTGTTTCTGTCGCGGCGCATCGACGACGCCTTCGCGGTGGTCGATGCCGGCGCGCCGGGCGTCGAGGTCAGCGCCGAGAATCGCCCCGTGGGCCGGACCGGCCGCTCGGGCAAGATCCTGGTGCCGGACCTGCGTGCCTATGAGGCGAACAGCGTCTCGATCGACCCGGCCGGCCTGCCGCTGGATGCGGCGGTGGGGGTGACGAAGCAGACGGTGCGTCCCGCCCATCGCGCCGGGGCCCGGGTGGATTTCGGCGTCGAGGCCAGCGCGCGCGAGGCGCTGATCGCTCTGGTCGGCGGTGACGGCCGCCCGCTGGAGGTGGGCGGTCGCGTGGTGCTGAACGGCGCGGATGACGGCGAATTGCTGGTCGGCTTCGACGGCGAGGTCTTTGCGCTGGGACTGCGCGACCGCAACGAGATCCGGGTTTCCTATCCCGACGGCCGCAGCTGCGCCGCACAGTTCGACTATGCCGACCAGCCCGGAACCCTGACCGAAATCCGAGGAGTGCCCTGCCTGTGACCCCGCCGCGACTGGCGCCGATGCTGCGCCCGATGCTGTTCGCCCTGCTGCTTCTGCTGGCCTCGGCCGGTCTGGTCCGGGCGCAGAGCTGCAGCTTTTCCGCCACCGATGTCGTGCTGGGTCCGGTCGACGTGCTTGGCGGCGGCCCGACCGATGCGACGGGCAATATCGCCATCAACTGCTCGGCCTTCCTGGGACTCTTGTCCTCGATCGACATGCGCATCCATCTGGGCGAGGGGCTGGGCGGGCTTGGCGGCGGGATGCGGCGCATGACCAGCGCCACCACCTCGACCGGGCTGGGCTACCAGCTGTATCAGGATGCGGCCCGCAGCGTGGTCTTTGGCGGCAGTTACGGCAGCCATGGCGGGCAGCCGCTGCGGCTGACGGGCGCCAGCGTGCTGACGCTGCTGACCGGCTCGGGCATGAATGTGCCGGTCCATGCCCGCGTGCCGGGCGGGCAGGGCGGGGTGATGCCGGGCAGCTATGCCTCGGCTTTCTCCCGCAACCCGCTGGACGTGCGGGTGGATTACCGGACCTGCAACATCATCCTGCTTTGCACCGACCGGACGGCGACCTTCAGCTTTACCGTGCGGGCGCAGGTGGTGCCGGACTGCCGGGTCGAGGCGGACGACCTGGATTTCGGCTCGGCCGGGCTGCTGGACCAGCCGGTCGACGCCACCAGCCAGATCCGCGTCACCTGCACAGCCGGGTCGAGCTATCAGCTGGGGCTGGGCTACGGGCTGCAGGGCAATGGCGTGAACGACCGGCAGATGCGCGATCTGGCGGGGAACCGGATCGGGTATCAGCTTTATCGCGACCCCGGCCGGACGCTGGGCTGGGGCCAGCTGGCGGACGGGCTGGCGATGACCGCGGCGGGTTCGGGGGCGGCGCAGGGCTTCACGGTTTTCGGCCGGGTTCCGGCCCAGCCCACGCCGCCGCCCGGCAGCTATTCCGACACGGTGGTGGTGACGGTGACCTATTGAACCGCGCCCGCCGCGCCACGGAGGGCGGGCCGGTCAGCGGTTGCGGCTGTCCACCGGGTAGGCGGTGGTGTAGCGGATGCGCTCCATCGAGAAATGCGAGGTCACGTTCTTGATCGGCACCGCGTCGGTCAGCCGCTTGTAGAACAGGTCGAAGGCCTCCATGCTGGGCACCGCGACGCGCAGCAGGTAGTCCATCTGCCCGGCCATGCGATAGGCCTCCATGATCTCGGGCAGGCCCTCGACGGCGCGGGTGAATTCCTCGCGCCATTCCACGGAATGGTTGGGCGCCTCGATCTCGACGAAGACGATGATGCCGAAGCCCAGCTTGTCCGGGTCGGCCAGCGCCACGCGGCCGGTCAGCACGCCGCTGGCCTCCAGCTTCTGGATGCGCTTCCAGCACGGGGTCTGCGACAGGCCGACCTTGTCGGCGATCTGCGCGATGGGCAGGGTCGCATCCTGCATCAGTTCGGCCACGATCTTGCGGTCGATCAGGTCCAGGTCAGCCATGTTTCCTTCCCTTGTGCAGCCGGCAGAGAGTTCATGCGTTCCTTATGCCGAAGATAAACGATATTGTCTATCTGTTAGATCGTGTATACTGCTGACTTGCGACAGGCAGGCTTTGGCGATTCTTCGACAGGAGGGCCCCGCATGACCATGATCCAGTTTTCCGGCGCCGGGCTGCTCGCCCCGCGGAAGGAAGGCGACCAGCTGTTCGAGGTGCGGCTGGTCGACCGCCGCACCGGAGAGGTGCCCCGGGTGAACGGCAAGCCGCTGAGTTTCCTGACCCATGCGCCGCGGCATGCGGCCGCCGAATTGCTGCGCGGCCGCGACCGGGCGCTGTGGCGGACCCATGTCGAGCCGGTCGAGCCCCCGCGGCGCGACGGCAGAGGGCCGGGCGATGGCAGGCCCGGCTGAGCGGATCCTCGACCGGGTTTTCCTGCTGACCACCAGCAGGCGGCGGGATCCCGCGCCGGTCGGCGGCGAGGCGGGCGGCGAGTGGTCGGTGCGCGAGGCCGGGCCGCGCTGGTTTGCGCTCTGGTCCGGCGATGCGGCGCGCCTGCGCCGGCTGCGGGTGCTGCTGCTTCCGGCGGATTGGTTGGGGCTGACCGCCGAACAGGACCTGGCGCTGCTGCAGGCCCAGCTGGGGCAGGGTCCATGGCCGGGACAATCGGGCCGGGCGCTGCGCGAGGCGCGCCTGGCCTTGCGCAGGGCGCTTTCACGCGGGGTCTGACCGCCGGGCGGGCGCCGCCGCGGGCAGGCTTTCGGCCAGCCGGGCCGCGACGGCCTCGGCATGGGCGGTGACTTCGGGGATGCCCATCAGCTCACCGACATGGCCGCGCGCCAGCGGTCCGGCGACCAGCAGGCCGGGCACCGGCCGGCCGTCGCCGCCGACGGCCCGGCAATGATCGGTCACCTCCAGCCCCAGACCCAGCGGGTCGGGGCGGATCAGCCCGGCCCGGGCCATGGCGTCGAGCAGGGCCGAGCTTTGCAGGATGTCGCCATGCGCCGGGCCGGTGGTCAGGATCACCGCGTCGAAAAGCTCGCTCTGCGGCGCGACGCGGCGGGCGTGCCAGTCCACCTCGATGCCGCCCGGCGCCTCATGCGCGGCCAGCAGCCGCCCGGAGACGATCCGCAGCCGGTCCTGGGCGATCAGCCGGTCCAGCACCTCCTCGACCTGGGGCGCGATGCGGAAGCGGTGAACGTCCCACCAGACGCGCAGCCAGCGCAGCAGCTTGCCGCGCTCGGCCTGGGGCAGGGCGGCCCAGATCGCCTGGCCGTCGCGGCGCACCTGGTCCAGCGCCGCCTGCCAGGGCAGGCCGGCATCGCTGTCGCGCCGCACCGCCTCGCGGATGCGGCGCAGCAGCTCCAGCGCACTGCGCGCCGGCTTTTCGGCGAAATCCACCGTCGATTCCGGATAGTCGAAGGCATGCCCGCGCGAGCGCAGGCCGCGCCGCGACAGCGCCAGGATGCGGCCGGCAAAGCCCTGCCGGTCGAGGCTGGCGATCACGTCGGCCGAGGTCAGCCCGGTGCCGACCACCAGCACCCGGCGCGCCGATTGCGCCACCGCTGCCAGCTGCCGGCCTTGTCCCGAGGGATCGGCGATCAGCCGCGGCGAATCGCGCAGCGCGGCAAGGGCGCGGGGAATGCCGGGCGGCGGATGGCTGGTCGCGATGACCACGCGGTCGGCGGCCAGCTCGCCGCCATCGTCCAGCCGGATGCGGAACCTCGCCTTGCGGACGACCTCGATGGCGCGGGCGCGCAGATGGCGGATGCGCCCGGTCGCCAGATAGGGCTGCAGGTTGGCGTTCACGTAATCGGCCACCAGCCGGCGCTGCGGGAACAGCGCCCCGTTCGCGGCCCGGCTGCCCGGGGAAAGCCCGGCGCCGCTGGTCTCGATCCAGTGCTGGAGGCCGCCCTCCTCGGCGCAGTCCATGGTCATGCGCGCGGCGGGGACATTGATGCGATGGCTGGGATCGGCGGTCGAATAGGCCAGGCCCTCGCCCAGCCGGGGACGCGGCTCGATCACCAGGATCGCGGCGGGCGCCGACAGGGCGCGCGCCAGATGCCAGGCGACCGTCGCGCCGCTGAAGCCGCCGCCGATGATCGCCACGACCGGCATGGCCGCGGCCGGCTGGTTCGGGCCCAGATCCTTCATGCGACCTCATCCATCATCGGGTCCGGGACGGCCTGGCCTGCGAGAGGCGCGGCGCCTTCGCCGGCCAGCCGCCAGGCGATCAGCTCGGTGATCGCCAGCTGCCGCAGGCCGTGGCGGCTGGCGAAGGCCTGCAGCGCCGGGCCGCGCATCATGCTGCCGTCGTCGTTGACCAGTTCGGCCAGCACGCCGACGCCGGGCAGGCCCGCGCGGCTGGCCAGCTCCCAGGCGGCCTCGGTGTGGCCGGGCCGGGCCAGCACGCCGCCGGGCTGCGCGCGCAGCGGGAACATGTGGCCGGGCCGGCGCAGGGCCGCCGGATCAGGGTGCCCGGCAAGCGTGCGCAGGGTCAGCAGCCGGTCCTGGGCCGAGACGCCGGTGCCGCAGGCCGCCGCGTCGCAGCTGACGGTATAGGCGGTCCCGTTCGGGTCCTGGTTGCCCTGCACCATCGGCGGCAGGTCGAAGCCGGCGCAGCGTGCCGGGTCCATGGCCGCGCAGAGGATGCCGGTGGTGTGGCGCACCATGAAGGCCACCTCGGCCGGCCCCATGGCCGCGGCGGCGCCGATCAGGTCGCCCTCGTTCTCGCGGTCCTCGTCATCGGTGACGATGACCAGCCGCCCGGCGGCGATATCGGCGATAGCGGCCCGCACATGCGCGTCAAGCCGTTCCGGGGTTTTCACGGTCATGGAGACCTCCTGCCTTCGGTTTCGCCAAGGCCGGGCAGCCTTGGCGCATTGTCGTGGAAAAACCCTGCCTGCATCGCGCGGGGCAGGACGGCATCCCGGATTTCGTCCGGAAAGCCTTGGGGCCTGGCCGGGTGGGCGAGGTGTTCGCCGCTGTCCCGCGGGCCGGCGCGGCCGCCCATGCCGATGAAGGGAAAGCCCATGGCATTGCTCAGGAGGCGGCGCGGGCGCGAATGTCGAAGGCGCCGCCGGTCTGGCTGCTGCCGCGCAGCGTCACCGCCCGCTTGCCCAGCAGCGGGAAGACCAGCTCGGCAAAGCGGATCGATTCTTCCAGATGCGGATAGCCGGACATGATGAAGGTCTCGATGCCCAGCTCCTGGTATTCGCGCATCCGCGCCGCGACCGTCTCGGGGTCGCCGACCAGGGCCGTGCCGGCGCCACCACGCACCAGCCCGACCCCGGCCCAGAGATTCGGCGCGATCTCCAGCTTGTCGCGGCTCCCCCCGTGCAGCGCGGCCATGCGGCGCTGCCCGACCGAATCCATGGTCGCGTAATTCGCCTGCGCCCGGGCGATGTCGTCGTCGGTCAGGCGGCTGATCAGGCGCTCGGCCTCGGCCCAGGCCTCGGCCTCGGTCTCGCGCACGATGGCGTGCAGGCGGATGCCGAAGCGGACCTTGCGGCCGTGTTTCGCGGCGCGGGCCCGCACATCGGCGATCTTCGCGGCCACGGCGGGACGCGGCTCGCCCCAGGTCAGATAGGCATCGACATGCTTGCCGGCCAACTCGTGCGCCGCCTCGGAAGAGCCGCCGAAATACAGCGGCGGATAGGGTGCCTGCGGGCCGGGATGGAAGTTCCTCGCCCCCTCGACGCGGATGTGCTTGCCGTGGAAATCCACCGTTTCGCCCTGCATCAGCCGCTTCCAGACCGTCAGGAACTCCTCGGCGTTCTCATAGCGGCCGTCATGGCTGAAGAAGGCGCCGTCGGCGGCCAGTTCGCGCGGGTCGCCGCCCGGCACCACGTTCAGCAGCAGCCGCCCGCCAAGCGCCTCGTCCAGCGAGGCCGCCTGCCGCGCCGCGGCGGTCGGGCCGCTGATCGAGGTGCGCAGCGCCACCAGCAGCTTGACCCGCTGCGTCACGGGCGCCAGCGCCGCCGCCGCCACCCAGGGATCGAGGCAGCTTGCCCCGGTCGGGATCAGCATGCCGTCATAGCCCAGCCGGTCCACCGTGGTGCCGATGTCGCGCAGATAGGCGGTGCTGGGCGCGCGGCCGAAATCCGAGATGCCCAGATAGCGCGTGTCGCCCGAGGTGGGCAGGAACCAGAAAACCTCCGGCGTGGTCATTCCGCAGCCTCCGTGTAACGCGGGTCCGTTCCCTCGAATGCCGAGGGGCGGCTGGCATCGGCGACGCTTTCGCGGCCGATGTAGTGCCGGCGCCATTGCGCGGCGGGATGGCTGTCGCGCACCCGGCCGCCCGGATCGCCCAGCAGCTTTTCGCGCAGCGTGCCGGGCGCGTATTCCGTCTGCGCCCGGCCGCGCTTGCGCAGCTCGGGCACCACGAAGTCGATGAAATCCGTGGTCGAGGCCGGGGTGACGGCATAGGCCAGGTTGAACCCGTCCACGCCGCCCTCGTCGACCCATTTCTCCAGCGCGTCGGCCACGGTCTGCGGCCCGCCGACCAGCACCGGGCCGAGCCCGCCGATCGAGCGCCTGCGGATCACGTCGCGCACCGTCCAGGCTTCGCCGTCGGCCGCCAGCGATTCCAGCGTGGTGCGCAGGCTGTCGTTCTCTACCGCCGCCAGCGGCTGGTCGGGGTCGAGCGTCGAGAAGTCCAGCCCGGTCCAGCCGCCGTAAAGCGCCAGCGCCCCCTCGGCGCTGGCATAATCCAGGTATTCCTCATACTTGCGCCGCGCGGCCTCGTCGGTCGGGCCGGTGACGACGGTCAGCAGGGCGAAGATCTTCAGGCTGTCCGGTTCGCGTCCGGCCCCGGCCACCTCGGCGCGGATGGCATCGGTCAGCTTCCGCGCCGTCCCGGGGCTGGTCGCCAGCACGAACATGGCCTCGGCATGGCGCGCCGCGAACTGCCGGCCGCGCGAACTGGCCCCGGCCTGGAAGATCACCGGCGTGCGCTGCGGCGAGGGCTCGCAAAGATGGAAGCCGGGAACCTTGAAATACTCGCCCTCGTGCCGGATCGGATGGACCTTGCGCGCGTCGGTGAAGATGCCCCTTTCCTTGTCGCGCAGGACGGCGCCGTCCTCCCAGCTGCCCTCCCACAGCTTGTAGGCGACTTCCATGTATTCCTCGGCCAGGTCGTAGCGGGCGTCATGGGCGATCTGGCGCTCCATGCCGATATTCCTCGCGGCGCTGTCCAGGTAAGAGGAGACCACGTTCCAGGCCACCCGGCCCTTGCTCAGGTGGTCCAGCGTCGAAAGCCGGCGCGCCAGCAGATAGGGATGCTCGAAGGTCACCGCCGCGGTGATGCCGAAGCCGAGATCCCGCGTCACCGCCGCCATGGCCGAGATCGCCCCGAACGGATCGTTCACCGGCACCTGCGCCGCGTCGCGCAGCGCCGCCTCGGCCGAGCCGCGATAGACGTCGTAGACGCCGACCACATCGGCGATGAACAGCGTGTCGAAGCAGCCGCGCTCAAGCTCGACGGCGAGGTTGGTCCAGTATTCCAGATCGTTGTAGCGCCAGGCCTGGCTGGAGGGATGCCTCCACGTCCCCGCCGCCTGATGGCCGACGCAGGTCATGTCGAAGGCGTTGAGGATGATGCGCTTTTTCGCTGGAATGGTCATGGTCGCCCCGACAATTCAGCCCGCTGCGCGCAGGGGCGCCGCCTGCCGGCTGGGAAGATGCGCGGCGAACTGCGCCACCGCCCGGTCCAGCCGCTGCGAGGCGGATCCGGAAGCCAGCGCCTCGCCGTCGAAATCCGAAGACGAGACATAGAGCCCCGTCGCCAGCGTATGGGCCTCGAAAAAGCCGAAGACCGGCCGGAGCTGGTGTTCGATCACCAGCGCGTGACGGTCGCCGCCGCCGGTCGCCGCCAGCAGAACCGGCTTGCCGGCCAATGCGGCCGGGTCCAGCAGATCGATGAAATGCTTGAACAATCCGGTATAGCTGCCCTTGTGGACCGGGCTGGCGACGATCAGCGCATCGGCCTGCAGAAAGGCGTCCAGATGCGGGCGCAGCCCGGAACCATGCGGCTGGCGCAGCGTGCCGAAATCCGCCCCCAGATCGCCGATGTCGAAGACATGCGCGCTGCCGCCGAAACGGGCGACGGCGCGATCTGCGGCCTCGGCCACCAGCAGGCGGGTTTTCGAGGGGCGGCTCCAGGAGCCGGCGAAGGCGACGAAACGGGGTCCAGGCACGGGCATTTCCCTAAAAGACGACTTGGTTGGTAGTGAAAACATAGGCCCGCGCCCCCAGCCCGGCCATTCCAAACTCGTGCGCCGCCGGAGACGGGGCTTGTCGCGGGGGCCGGCCGGCAGAGAAGATCGTTCCTCCGCGCCCGGCCCGCGGCCCTGGGCGGGGCGGTCGCGGGGCGGCGGGATCACGCAGGGTTGCCACTGGCCTTTTCCGGCAAAGCCCCGCATTAGCCTGGGCACGCAACCGAATCCCCGAGGGACGTGATGGGCTATTTTCCTGACTGGCGCCCGGCCGCCGGCGCCACGGTGCTACCCGATGAAAAGCTGCCGCTGGCCCAGGCCCTGCCGATGAGCCTGCAGCACCTGCTGGCGATGTCCGGCTCGACCATTCTGGCGCCGCTGATCATGGGTTTCGACCCCAATGTCGCGGTGTTCTTTTCCGGCATCGGCACGCTGCTGTTCTTCCTGGTCACCGGCGGGCGCGTGCCCAGCTATCTGGGCTCGTCCTTCGCCTTCATCGCGGTCATCATGGCGGCGACCGGCTTTGCCGGGCAGGGCGCGAACCCCAACATCGCCGTGGCGCTTGGCGGCATCGTCGCCGCCGGCCTCGTCTATGCGCTGATCGGCCTGATCGTCATGGCCATCGGCTCGGCCTGGGTCGAGCGGCTGATGCCGCCGGCGGTGACCGGGGCCATCGGCATGTCCATCGGCCTGAACCTGGCGCCGGTGGCGGTCCGGCAGCTGACCGGCAGCCACGCGCATCTGGCCATCGCCGCGGCGACGGTGCTGTGCATGGCGCTGGTCTCGGTCTACGGCCGGCAGGCGACGCGAAGGATCGCGGTGCTGATCGCGCTGCTGTTCGGCTATGCGCTGGTGCTGGTTTGCGGCAACGGGCTGGGGCTGGTGCCGGGCATCGATTTCGCCGCCGTCGCCGCCGCGCCCTGGTTCGGCGTGCCGAATTTCACCGCGCCGCGCTTCGAATGGTCGGCGATCACCCTGATCGCCCCGGTCGCCATCGTGCTGGTGGCCGAGAACCTGGGCCATATCAAAGCCCTGGGCGCGATCACCGGGCAGAACATGGACCGCTATATCGGCCGGGGCTTTCTGGGCGACGGGCTGGCCACCATGCTGGCCGGCGCGGGCGGCGGCACCGGCGTCACCACCTATGCCGAGAATATCGGCGTGATGGCGATGACCCGGGTCTATTCGACGCTGATCTTTCCCATGGCGGCCGCCATCGCGATCCTGCTGGGCCTGTCGCCGAAATTCGGCGCCATCCTGCAGACCATCCCGGCGCCGGTGCTGGCCGGGCTTGCGGTCTGCGTCTTCGGCCTGATCGCCTCGGCCATGGCGCGGATCTGGGTGGACAACCGGGTCGATTTCTCGGACCCGCGCAACCTGTTCACGGTGGGCGTGGCGCTGATCTTCGGCGCCGGCGACTTCACCGTCACCATCGGCAGCTTCGCGCTGGGGGGCATCGGCACCTCGACCTTCGCGGCGCTGCTGCTTTACCAGCTGCTGGGCATCCGCCGCCGGGCCGAGGGCTGATTCGCGCCCGGCCGCGCCCGGCGGCTGGCGCGGGCGACGGATTCCTGCGCAAATTCGCCTTTTGCGCCGGCATGGTTCCGCTGAATCCGCGCGCGGCGCCAGTTGCCAATGGACGCTGGCGCCCGGACGTATTAGGAAGGCCGGCAAAAGCGCGGGCGCGCCCGCCCGCGTCACACGCAAGAACAGAGCAGAACCGAGCACAGTGATGCAATCCGGCAAAAGCGCGGCCCAGACCGTCGCGACCGTGAAGCCTTTACAGATCCGCGGCCGCACCTTCACGGCCATCGCGCTGCATCTGTCCGGCCGGCCGGACCGGGCCTTCTTCGAGGCGCTGGAGGCACGGCTGAACCAGACGCCGCTGTTCTTCGACAACGCGCCCCTGGTGGTGGACCTGGAGCAGGCCCAGGGGCTGGACAGCGCCGCCGAGCTGATTCAGCTGACCGCCGAGCTGCGCCGGCGCAAGCTGTCGGTCTTTGGTGTGCAAAGCGGCACGGCCGCGCAGGCCCGGGCGGCGGCCGAGGCCGGGCTGATCTCGTTGCCCGGCGGGCGCGACATCGCGCTGGAGCGCGTCTCGCGCCAGGGCAGCCGCCCCGAACCCGTGCGCGACCCCGCCCCGGCCCCGGCGGCGAAGGAGCCCGCGAACCGCATGGTCACCCAGCCGGTGCGCTCGGGCCAGACGGTCTTTGCCGATCGCGGCGACCTGATCGTCGTGGGCTCGGTCGGCTCGGGGGCAGAGGTGATCGCGGCGGGCAACATCCATATCTACGGCCGGCTGCGCGGCCGGGCGCTGGCCGGGGTGCATGGCGATGCCTCGGCGCGGATCTTCTGCCATGCGCTGGATGCCGAGCTGCTGGCCATCGCCGGCCTCTACCGCACCAGCGAGAATCTGGGGCCCGACACGCCGCGGCAGCATGTGCAGGTCTATCTTCAGGGCGAGGTGCTGCGCATCGAGTCCCTCACATGACCCATGATCGAAAGGAAACGCTCGTGAGCAAGGTTATCGTAGTCACCTCTGGCAAGGGCGGCGTCGGCAAGACCACCTCCTCGGCGGCCATCGGCGCGGGGCTGGCCATGCGCGGCCACAAGACGGTCGTCATCGACTTCGACGTGGGCCTGCGCAACCTGGACATGATCATGGGCTGCGAGCGGCGCGTGGTCTTCGATTTCATCAACGTCATCCAGGGCGATGCCAAGCTGAAGCAGGCGCTGATCAAGGACCGCCGGCTTGAGAACCTGCATGTCCTGCCGACCTCGCAGACCCGCGACAAGGACGCGCTGACGCAAGAGGGCGTCAAGAAGGTGCTGGACGAGCTGCGCGAGGATTTCGACTATATCGTCTGCGACAGCCCCGCCGGCATCGAGCGCGGCGCGCATCTGGCGATGTATTTCGCCGACGAGGCGGTGGTGGTGACCAACCCCGAGGTTTCCTCGGTCCGCGACAGCGACCGGGTGCTGGGGCTGTTGAACAGCAAGACGGCGCTGGCCGAAAAGGGCGACGGCAGCGCGGTCAAGGCGCAGCTGCTGCTGACCCGCTTCGACCAGAACCGCTCGGCCAGCGGCGAGATGATGAGCGTGCAGGACGTGCTGGAGATCCTGGCCATCCCGCTGCTGGGCATCATCCCGGAAAGCACCTCGGTGCTGAAGGCTTCGAACGAGGGCACGCCGGTGTCGCTGGACGAGAAATCGCCGGCCGGCAAGGCCTATATGGACGCCGTCGGCCGGCTGGTCGGCGAGCAGATCGAGATGCGGGTGAATCCCGGCGAGCAGCGCCGCGGCTTCTTCCAGCGGCTTCTGGGACGGACGGCCTGACCATGTTCGGTTTCTCATTCCGCCAGCGAAAGCCCAGTTCGGCGCAGACCGCCAAGGAGCGCCTGCAGATCCTGCTTGCGCATGAGCGTTCCAGCGGCGGGTCCAATCCGGATTTCCTGCCCCTGCTGCAGCGCGACATCCTGGAAGTGGTGCGCCGGCACATGGAGATCGACAGCGACGCTGTGGATGTCAAGCTGGAGCGCAGCGACGATCTGTCGAGCCTGGAGATCAACATCGAGCTGCCCTATGCCAAGCAGCTGAAGGCGCGGACGGCCAGCTAGGGCCGCGCCCGTCCCGGCACGGACGGCCCGCCCGGGGAAGGGCGGGCCGCTTCTCGGTCAAAGCGCGCCTTTCTCCATCTCGGCGGCGATATGCTCGGCCTGGCGGATCGCCAGCGCGACGATGGTCAGCGTCGGATTCTCGGCCGCCGAGGTGGTGAAGACCGAACCGTCCGACACGAACAGGTTCGGGACGTCATGCGCCTGGCCCCATTTGTTCACCACCCCGTCGCGCGGATTGTCCGACATGCGGTTGGTGCCGAGGTTATGCGTGGACGGGTAGGGCGGCGTCGGCAGGATGCGCGTCGCCCCGGCCGCGCGATAGATCCGCTCGCCCGCGGCATAGGCATGGTTGCGCATGGCGATGTCGTTGGGATGGTCGTCGTAATGGACGTTCGGCACCGGCAGGCCGAAACGGTCCTTTTCGCTGCGGTTCAGGGTGATGCGGTTCGTCTCTTGCGGCAGGTCCTCGCCCACGATCCACAGGCCGGCCATGTTCTCGTAGCTGTCCAGCGCCGTGGTGAACTCGCGCCCCCAGCCACCGGGGTCCATGAAGGCCGCCATGAAGGGGATGCCCAGGGCCAGGGTCTCCAGCTCATAGCCGCCGACGAAGCCGCGCGAGGGGTCGTGATGCGCCTCGTCCTGCACGATGCCGGCCATGGTGGTGCCGCGCCACATCCGCACCGGGCGCTCGAAGATCGCATAGACCGAGCCGGTGGTGTGGCGCGTGTAGTTGCGGCCGACCTGGCCCGAACTGTTCGCCAGCCCGTCCGGAAAGCGGTCCGAGGCCGAGGCCAGCAGCAGCCGCGGGCTTTCGATGGAATTGCCGGCCAGCGCGACGATGCGGGCGCGCTGGAACTGCTCGGTCCCCTCGGCGTCGATATAGCGCACGCCGGTGACCTTGCCGTCCTCGTCATGCTCGATGCGGGTGGCGTGGCTATGGTCGCGCACTTCCAGATTGCCGGTCGCCTCGCCGCGCGGGATGTCGGTATAGGCCGCCGACCATTTCGCGCCCCATTTGCAGCCCTGGAAGCAGAAACCGGTCTGCTGGCAGGCCATGCGGTCGTCGTTCTCGACCGAATTGATCGCCATGCGCCCGGTCGAGACCTTGCTGTAGCCCGCGGCCTTGGCGCCCTTTTCAAGCACCAGGTAGTTGTTGTTTCCCGGCAGGCCGGGCAGGTCGTTGGTGCGGGTCACGCCCAGCTTCTTCTCGGCCAGATCGTAATAGGGTTCCAGCTCGGCCAGGGTGATCGGCCAGTCCAGCAGGTTCGCGCCGTCGACCGGGCCATAGGTCGTCAGCGCCTTGAACTCGTGTTCCTGAAAGCGCAGCGAGGCCCCGGCCCAGTGGATCGAGGTGCCGCCGACCGCCTTGACGATCCAGGCCGGCAGGTTGGCGAAGTCCCGCGCCACTCGCCAGTCGCCCGAGGTGGTGCGCATGTCGCCCCAGCTCAGCTGCGCGAAACTGTCCCATTCGTCGTTGATGTAATCCTCGGGCAGGTAGCGGCCGCCCGCCTCCAGCGCCACGACCTTGACGCCCCTTTGCGCCAGCTCGTTGGCCAGCACGCCGCCGCCCGAGCCGGTGCCGATCACGACCACGACCGAGGCGTCGTCATGCCCGAATTTCGCCACATTGTCAGCCATGTCCGCCTCCCCTCACAGCCAGTCGATGTCGTTGAAGCCGCGCTCGATATAGCCGCCCTGCGAGAAGCTTTCGCCCTCGTAGCCGAAGACCGGCCAGACCTCTTTCTGGTTGTAGAGCCCGGTCACCAGCCCGGCGCGCACGGTCTGGAAAAAGGGCGTGTGCTCGATCAGGCGCAGCATGGCGACGCGGTCCTTTTCCCAGCCCGCGGCCAGGTAGCCGTCGAAGCCCTGCGCCTGCGCGACGAGGTTCAGCCCGGCCACGCCCTCCTCGATCATCTGCGCCTGTTCGGGATTGTCATGCGCCTTGACGGCGATGGCATAGAAGCGGTCGGCGATGCGGTCATGCGGATAGATGTCGCGGGCCATCTGGATCAGCACCGCCATGGTCTCGGGCTTCAGCGCCGCGGTCTCGACCGCCCAGGCCGCATCGCGGGCGGCGACGAAGCCCGAGCCGACCACGAAGGTCGCCCCCGCCGCCATGGCGCGCGCCAGCAGGCCACGCCGGGTCAGCCCCCTGACATCGCTGCCAGAGGGGGATATGTGGGTGACAGTCATCTCACTCCTCCCTGAGTTGGTTGGCCCGCCCCTCCCGGCGGGCTGCCTGCCTAGAGGTAACGGCCTGCGCGCTGCAGCACCTCGATCTCGTATCCGTCCGGGTCCTTGATGAAGAAAAAGCGGGCGATGACCTCGCCGCCGGGGGCGAAATCCACCAGCTTGCGCGGGGCCAGACCCAGATCGGTCAGCC
>WKJB01000060.1_pt1 | contig 41162 bp, 40 predicted proteins | sample 5403331 | NCBI WGS metagenome assembly WKJB01 (sample SAMN13198853, study PRJNA488119) | plastic metagenome | isolation source: water-polyurethane dispersion (WPUD) containing a polyether... | place: Mexico: Mexico City | collected 2016 | reverse complement strand
TTCATCGACATCGCCTGCATCAGGCTCTGGCTTCGCCATTTGTCAACATGACCTACGGCCTGACCGACATCGTGGCCCAAGGCTATGACGCCGGCGTCCGCCTTGGCGAGCAACTGGCCAAGGATATGGTCGCGGTCAGGATCGGACCGGAGATGCGCATGGCGGTGGTGGCCTCGCCCGCCTATTTCGAACGCCATCCGATTCCGCAGACCGCCGAGGATCTGATTACGCATAACTGCATCAGCTCCCGCCTTCCGACCTATGGCGGCATTTTTCAATGGGGGCTGGAAAAGGACGGGCACGAGGTGAAGGTGCGCAGCGAGGGACAGTTGGTGCTGAACACCCTCGGGCTCAGGATCGGCTGCGCCCTGGACGGGCTGGGCATCGCCTATCTGCCCGAGGATCAGGCCCTGCCTCACATCGAGGAAGGCCGCCTGATCCGCGTGCTGGACGACTGGTGCCCGCGCTTTTCCGGGTATCACCTCTATTATCCCAGCCGGAAACACCCGTCCCCGGCGTTTTCGCTGCTGCTGGACCGGCTGCGGTATCGGGAATAGGTCAGCCTGCCGCGCGATCCCGCACCGCCTGAAGCTCCGCACGGATCTGATCAGGTTCCTGCGCCAGCGGCATGTTGGCCTTGTCCCTTGCCCCGTCCAGCGCATCGGCGGGATCGGCGGCCAGAGGGGCGAAGACCGTGTCGAAATCCGCCTGCTCCGGCCCGGTCTCGGCGTGAAGCTCGAAGGTCTTGCGCAGGGCGGCCTCCGAGGAAAGGCTGCGCACCAGCACCTCGGCGATCTGCCGCCGCGCGATCACGCCGTCCGTGGGGTTGCCAGCCAGATCCTTGTCACCCTGTAACATCAGGAGCCGCAACTGGTCGGGCCGGTTGTGGTCGAACCAAGCCGGGCGGACGATGGTATAGGGAAGGCCGCTGGCGCGCACCAGCCGCTCGCCCCGCCGTTTCCAGTCATGCGAACCCCGGCGATCCGTCGCGCCGATGGTGGACATCAGCGCGATCCGCGCCCTCCGGTTGCCAAGCGCCGCCAGCACATTGCGCACCGCGCCGTAGTCGACATCGGCGGCTGCCGCCGGATTGCCGTAGCTGCCATGGGTGAACACGATCGCATCGACGCCCTCGACGGCAGCCGAAAGGGTCTCGGGCCGGGTCATGTCGCCGATGGCCGTCTGGACGGATGCGGGGAAATCCTTTGCCCGCGAGCCACCGCGCACCAGCGCGCGCAAGGTATAGCCATGCGCCAGGCCCGAGGCGACGACATGCTGGCCGATGCTTCCCGTCGCTCCCACGACCAGCAGCACCCCGGAAATCTTGCTCATTCGACCTCTACCTCAAAGGATTGCGGCCGGGCCGATCATCGAACCCGGCTGCAGGATGCGTCCGATGAACAGGCCGCGCCGATGGCGCGGCCCTGTCCAGAAGATCAGTCCAGACCCTTCTCGGTCAGGAATGCTGCGGTGTGTGCCGCGATCTCGACGTTGTTCAGGTCCGAGAACGGGAAATGGGTGTTCCCGGTAATGCCGATCTCAGGCAGGTGAACCAGCGTGGCGTCGCCGCCATGGCGGTTGATCGCCTCGACCCAGAGCTGGGCCATCGCCAGGCGGACACGCCAGTTGTCCTCACCCCGGCGCTCCGTCGGCTCGGTGGGGATATTGTCGCCGTAGTAGATCAGGATCGGGAAGCGGGTCAGCTTCTTGAAATCCTCCAGCGGCACGGCTTCCGCCGCCAGCGGCCCGGCGGCGCTCGGCATGGTCTCCGGCACCTCGCCCTCGGGGAAGACGAAGCCGCTGCCCGGTTCATAGGCGACGATCCCCCGGACATATTCGTTCCGCATCGCGGTCAGCCAGCCGGGACCGCCGCCCTGCGAATGGGTGAACAGCACCGCCGAGCCGAGCCTGTCGACCAGCGCCGACATCGCATCCGCGATCACATTCGGATCATAGGGGCCGGTGTTCGGCGTGACCGAACGCAGGAACTGCTCCAGCGTCTCGGGGCTCTGGTCGACCTGGACGCCCTCGAAGTAGTCGGGCCAGGTGCCGAAGCGGAACTGGTCGAAGAACAACTGGTCATAGGGCACAGGCTCGACTGTCGCGGCCTCAAGGCTGTTCCCGGCCCTGCCCCGGCGCGGCTGATCGACCAGATAGACAGGATAGCCCATGCGCAGGAACAGGGTCTGGAAGCCCTCGCGCCCGTCCGCCGTGGTCTCCCAGCTCCGTCCCGACTGGTAGGCGCCGTGGAGCATCACGATGGGCGTCGATTTGGCATCCTGCGGGATCTGGAAGAAGGTGTAGAGGTGATCGCCGTGGATGCTCTGTCCCTCGACGGTCGGTGCGTTGTTGTCGTAGGTGCCGGGCGTGGTGGTGACGGAGCCGCCAACCGCGAAGCTACCTTGCTCGCGGATCACGAGCGGTTCGGCCTGCTGCGCCGAGGCGCCGGAAGCCGCGATAATGCCGGTCGCTACCACCAGTGCCCCCAGAATGTTCTTAGAATGCCTCAATAGACGGTCTCCCCGAGTTCGTGTGTTAGACAGCGAACTTAGGTCGTAGCGGGTCAACCGATAAGGCAGGGCAATTCGATAGGGCCTAGTAGATCAGCTTATGAGTGGGTTTCCGTGAGCATTTGAGGAACTGGTAAAGCCGTAATGCCAGCTTCGTCCATCCAGCGCATCACCACCCTCGCCGTTGCCCCGACGAGGGCAAATCATGTTCCGCAAACCGCCTGGAGGCCAAAATATTTCAATGGCTTAGGAAAAAGCTCGGAAGCCATCAAGACAGGTTCTGGATGCTGTTTCGAAATCCTCAGGATTGCTCGAAATCCAATTGGCGATTCCGCAACTGCTGGCCCAGCCGGTCGGCGACCTCGCGGGCCGCATGGGTCAGCGGCGTGCCGCGACTGGTGGAAAGCACGATCTTCCTGAGCAGATACGGGTCGCGGATGACCATAGAGCGAAACCCCGTCTCGACCTGTTTCAGGGTCGGCAGGCTTTTCTCGGCCAGGAAGCTGTAGCCGCAATGGGCCGCGATTTCCTTCTGGGCCATGAAGGAGACCGCCTCGGCCACGATATTGAGGCGCAGGTTTCTCTGCCGCGCGATCACGTCGATGCAATGGCGAAGCGCATTCGGCTGCATCGGCAGGACAAGTTCGAACCCTTCCAGCGCGGTGAAGGGGATTTCGTCCGGCAATTCGGTATCGGACCCAGGCGTGACCAGAAGGATACGCGACGAACCTGCGCTGGCCGACGTGTCGGTGAAATCCTCGAAATAACGGGCGTAGAGACCGATTTCCGCCGTGCCTTCGCTGACCCAGCGGATGACCTGCTCGCTGAAGCCTTCGAGTATCCTGATCCCGATGCCCGGCCGCTCGGCCCGGAGATCCTTGACGAGGGCAGGCAGCAGGACGCTCACCAGCGAGGGGACCGCAGCGACCGTGACCTCGCCCGAGGGGATGCCCTGCTCGCTGCGCATGTCGTCGGTAAGGTGGTCCACCTCGCGCAAGATCGCCATGGTCCGCGCCAGCGCCTTGTGTCCGAGTTCGGAAAGTTCGACCCCCCGTCCCGTCCGGTAGAAAAGCGTGCCTTGCCAGTGGCTTTCCAGTTCCGAAATCTGGCGGCTGATCGTCGGCTGCGCGATGCCCAGAACCACCGAGGTGCGGGAAAAACTGCCGTGCCGGGCGACCTCGGCGAAGATCCTCAGGTGTTGCAGGCTGGGTCCGCTCATCGACGCCTCACGAGACTTTCCGGCGCATGGGGTTCGACATGCGCGACCGCCGCGACCCGAGGATCGCGGCGGCGCAAGACTGCCACGGCGGAGGCTAACGTCCAAGCGCCCGCAGATATTGATCGAGCGCCGCTTGCGCCGGAAAGCCCCGGCCGGCCACGCGAGAGACATAGTCCTCACGCACAGGGGTCAGCGCTTCGGATAGCACCGCCAGTTCCGCATCGGCAAGATCGAATATCTCGATCCCCGCCGCGCGGAAATCATCGGCGAGGGTGCCGTTCAGCTCATCGACATAGCGGTTGATATGGGCTTCGGTCTCGGTCGCGCAGGCTGTCATCGCGCCCCGCTCATCGGCGTCAAGGCTGTCCCAGATCCCGATGTCGATGGAAAGCGCGGCGCTGGCTCCACCGAGAGCGGCGTTGCGGCTCGCCGCGCCGGTAACCTCCTGCAAACTATAGGGCGGGAGGCTGGGAAGCGACAGGACGGTGCCGTCGACCACCCCCTGCTGCATGGCGATATAGATGTCGGCCGGCGGCATTTCGACCGGAACGCCCCCCAACGTGCTGACGGCGAGCGAAAGCGCCGATCCGGAGACGCGCAGCTTCTTTCCCCTGAAATCCTCCGGGGTTCTGACCGGCCCCTTGCGCAGGATGATCTGATAGGGTGGCGTCATGATCAGGAACAGCGGATGGACGCGGTTGTTGCGGAACTCGTCGGCGAGGGGGCCGTCCTCGGACAGGGCGCGGCGGAACGCGGCCGCCATCTCCGTTGCCGAACCGCCCATGTCGGGCAGCATCGAAATCCCCGAAATCGGCATCGTGTCGGACAGGGCGCTGAGGGCGAGGTAGGACACCTCGACCAGACCGCTGTTCACCGCCGAAAGCGACTCGCCCGTACTGGCAAGCTGCGACGAGTGGAAATAGTCAAAGGCGATCGAGCCCGCCGTGCGTTCCGTCACGCAGGTCATGAAGGGCACGAAGGCCTGTTCCGACGACCAGTGGTTCGGTGGCGAATTGGTGCTCAGGTTGAGCTTGCGCTCGGCATGGGCAGCCGGCGCATTCAGGACCGCGACCGCCGCAAGCGTGGCGAGCGCCGTCATCCTTGTTGGCAAGTTCATGCATATCTCCTCCTCAAGATATCGATGGTGGACCTCTGCGGGATGCCGTCCGCCATCCCGCAGGGCCATGGATCAGTGGATGGCGTCGCGCGCCTCGACCGCGCAGCGGATCATGATGCGGCGATGTCCCTCCATGTCGTAATTCGCGATGGCGCGATGCATGGTCGACAGGTTGTTCCAGATCACGAAGTCCCCGGGCCGCCAGACATGGGTATAGACGAAGCGGTCGCTGGTCGCGTGCTCCTGCATCCGCGCGATCAGGGCGCGTCCCTCTTCCAGCGGCATACCCACCACCTCACTGGCATACATGCCCAGCAGCAGGCCCTTGCGGCCGGTGTCGGGGTTCTTCCGCACCAGAGGATGCTCCATCGGCGGCGGGGCGACAGCGCGTTCCTTTTCGGTCAGCGGGCGCTTCATATAGGTCAGGCGCATGTATTCGAAGCTGTGCACGATCCGCAGCGAATCCGCCAGGGCGCGGTCGTTCTCCGAAAGTCCGTCATAGGCGGCTTCCATATCGGCGAATTGCGTGTCCCCGCCCGACGGGGGCAGTTCCTTGCCGTAAAGCAGCACCATTCCCAGGCCGTTGCGGAAGAACAGCCGGTCGCTGTGCCAGAAGTAGTTCGAATTGACGAAGGGCGTTTTCGACGGCTTGCCCTCGGCGTCGAGATTGGTGATGTGCTGCACGACCGGCGAGTCGATCTTGCCCGCGGCGGTTTCGGTGACCGAGCGCGCCAGTTCGCCGAAGCGCCGCGAAAACCGTTCCAGGCTTTCCTCGTCCAGCGACTGGCCACGGAAGACGATGACCTTCCTGTCGCGAAGATCCTGTTTGATCTGTTCGAAATGCCGGTCCACCTGCGTGTCGTCGGTCACGTCGAACCCGCTATACTCGACGCCGATGAATTCGGTGACGGGGGTGCGGGTCGGCGAACCGGGGCGGGCTCCGGCGGTATTGCCGGGTTCGATGGTGGTGTTCTGCATGGGCTTTCTCCTCCGTTGAAGCGATTGGAGGGAGATTGCAGACTGCGAGCCTATGCGTGAAGTGCATGGAATGTTATATTAGATATCCAGCTTTCGGATAGCGCCCGCGCCCTATCCGCTTAGGAAAGACCAGGCAGGCAGCCGGTGGTTTCCCCGGTGAGCGGCCCGTGGTCCATCCAGAAATCGGATATCTGATATCTCGTATGTAGCAATTCTTTGCGCCCCCCTACGCCGATAGCCTTTTGCGACGACAGGGGCCCAACGCTCCTTGGGCACGGCGCCGGGGAGAGCGCCCTGCCCCGACAAAAACACCACAGGGAGGAACGACGCGATGATGTCAACCGCACGGGCATTTCTGCCAGCCACCGCACTCCTTTGCCTCGCGGCAGGCGAGACAAGGGCCGAAACGTTTTCGGTCAGCACCAACCTGCCCCAGACGCATTGGGGCGTGACCCAGGGGATCGACCCGTTCATGGCCTGCGTGACCGAGCGCACCGGCGGCGGGATCACCTTCGAATTCTACCACTCCGGGATGATCGCGAGCACGCAGGAGGCCCTGAACGCGGTCAATGCCGGGCTGGCCGACATCGCCTATATCGTCATGGTCGCGGAAACCGCGCGGATGCCGCTGAACGGCATCCCGATGCTGCCCGGCCTGAGCGATTCCGTGATCGAGATGACCGCCGCCAACCGCGCCGCGCTGGATGCGGAGGGTGCGCTCGCGTCGGAATACCGCGCGAACAATATCGTGCCCCTGCTGATCAACATGTATCCCGCCTATCAACTGGCCGGCCGCACCGCCACGTTCGACACGCTGGCCTCGATGCGCAACGCCAAGATCAGCGCAGGCGGCGGCTCCCTGATCGTCACCCTCGACGCTCTCGGCGCCAGCCCGGTCGAGATGAACGCGGGCGATCTTTACGTCTCGATCCAGCAGGGCACGCTGGACGGCTCGATGCTCGGTCTGGCCAGCATCGAATCCTACAAACTCTTCGAGGTGCTGAAGAGCGTCAGCACCAATGGCATGTTCGGCTCCGCCACCGGCACCTGGTCGATCGGGACGGCGAAATGGGACGGGCTGTCGCCGGAGCAGCAGACCGTGATGCGCGACTGCGGGCGCGAGGTCGAGATCACGTTGGCGCGTTGGGTGGATAACTGGACCGAAGAACTGGAGGCCGCCTTCGCCGGTCACGGGGTCAAGACCTTCGCCTATAGCGAAAGCGAGTTGGCCGTGCTGGACACGCAGCTTTCCAGTGCGCGGCAAGCCTATATCAACCGGCTTGATAGCCGCGGCCTGCCCGCAAGCGCCGCCTTGCAGGAATATGTCGCCGCCTTGCAGGACGAGGCCACGAAACTGGCGAAAAGCCAGTGATCCCCCTGAATACAAGCGAAAGCGATCCTGGCAAATGAGCAATCTACCCCTCGCCGGTGTGCGGGTCATCGACATGTCCTGGCTTCTGCCCGGCCCCTTCTGCACCGGCATTCTCGCCGATCTGGGCGCGGATGTGGTCAAGGTAGAGCCGCCCTCGGGTGACTATTATCAGGATGTCGTGCCGGGCACCTATGCGGTGATCAACGCGGGCAAGATCCGCCGCCGGCTCGACCTGAAATCCGGTGAGGGCCGGGCCGAACTGTCGCGCCTGATCGCACAGGCCGACGTGCTGATCGAAGGCTTCCGGCCGGGCGTGATGGCCCGGCTCGGCTTCGACTTCCCCAAGGTCCGGGCGATCAACCCTGCCATCATCTATGCCTCGATCTCGGGCTATGGGCAGTCCGGGCCACTTTCGGATCGCCCCGGCCATGATGTCAACTACATGGCGCAGGCCGGCGCGCTTTCGATCCCGGATACGATCGGAAAGCCCAGTGCCCGGGGCGGGCTGCCGGTCGGCGACCTTTCGGCAGGGCTTTACACCGCCGTGAACATCATCGCCGCCCTGCGCGCCAAGGCCGCCGGGCAGGCGGAGGCGTGCCATATCGACATGTCGATCACCGAGGCGATCCTGCATATGGCCCAGGTCCGTTACGCCGATTACCTTTCCGATACGGCAGGCGGCCGCAACTGGCATCATCTGCTGGGCGGGAACGGCGTCTTCAAGACCTCGGACGGGGTGGGCCTCGCCCTCGGCATCGTCGAGCCGAAGTTCTGGAACAGCTTCTGGTCGATCTGCGGCCAGCCGCCCGGCACCGAAACCGGCCTGTCAGAAGCCGAACGCCGCGAGAGGATCGAGGCAGAGATCGCGGCCCGCGACAGCGCCTTCTGGGAGGAGCGGATGACGGCGGCCGATCTACCCTTCACCCGTGTGCTCGACCCGGCCGAAGCCCTGTCCTCGCCGCTTTTCGCGGAGCGGGGGATGATCCATCAGGTCGCGGGTCCAGAGGGCCGGAAAATCCCGGCGGTCGCATTGCCGGGCAAGATGGTCCCGGCCGGGCGCCGCGACAGCAGTGCATTCTGAGAGGTGATCGTGAACAATCCGGCCAACCGCCCCCGCCCGCTCGACGGCATCCGGGTGATCGACTTTACCCGCTTCATCGCCGGTCCGATCTGCACCCAGTATCTGGGCGACTTGGGCGCCGACGTCATCAAGATCGAGGACCCTTCAGGCGGCGACGATACCCGTGCCGTGCCGCCTTTGGTGAACGGGGAAAGCCTCGTATTCCTGGCCAACAACCGCAACAAGCGCTCCGTCATGCTCGACCTCAAGACCGGGGCCGGGCGCGAGGCGGCGGCGCGGCTGATCGCGACCGCCGATGTGGTGGTGGAAAGTTTCGCCACTGGCGTCGCCGAACGCCTCGGCATCGGCAGGGAGGCGATGCGCCTGCGCAATCCCCGGCTGATCTACTGCTCGGTCTCGGCCTTCGGCAGGTCCGGTCCGCTGAAGGACAGGCCGGGTTACGAATTGATGATGCAGGCCTTTTCGGGAATGATGTTCACCACCGGCGAACCGGACGGCGGCCCGCTGCGGATCGGCTTTTCGCCGCTGGACCAGACCACGGGCATCCACGCCGCCTCCGCCGTGCTGGCCGCACTGGAACTGCGGCACCGGACCGGAGAGGGCAGCTTTGTCGAGGCCTCCCTGTTCGAGACGGCGATGGGCTTCATGTGCTGGCATGCGCAGATGTGCTGGCACGACGGCTCGGTGCCCGAACGGCGCGGCTCGGGCGCGTCGACCTCCTGCCCCTATCAGGCCTTCGCGGCGAGGGACGGTTTCGTGCTGATCGCCGTCGGAAACGACCGCCAGTGGAAACGCCTGTGCGAGGCGCTGAACCTGTCCCGGATCGCGGACGATCCCGCCTTCGCGACCAATGCCGCGCGCTGCGCCAATTTCATGGATACGGTTGCGCTGGTTCAGGCCAAGGTGGACCGGCTGACCGTGGAGGAATGCCTTGACCGCCTGATCGCGGCAGGGGTGCCCTCGGCCCCGGTCAATTCCCTCGGCCAGGCGCTGGCGGAACCACAACTGACGGAGCGTGGCATGGTGCTGCGCTGCGATCATCCGACGGTTGGGTCGCTGAACCTCATGGCGCATCCGGTCACCATCGAGGGGGTGGAAAAGACGGTCCGCCGCCCGCCGCCGCGCTATGGCGAGCATACCGATGAGGTTCTGAACGAAATCAAGGCTCTTGCGCCACCGCCGCCGGTCAGGGCCACGCAGATGGCCCCGTCCTGACAGGGGATGATGGAGGAGTGCGGATGCCTGGACAGTCCGCACTCGCCCGTCCCCGAAGGAGCGCGGCCCAAGGCCGCAAAGACACGTCGGCGGGCCCTATTTCACTGTGGGAAGAAGCGCGCGATAGGCGTTGTAGGTTTCTTCTGCCGGTTTTCCCATGGCCGAGACCCGGGCGATGAACTCCACCGGCACCGGCGAGAGCATCTCTTGCATCTTCACGAGTTCCGCGTCTGAAAATGCAAAGACATCGATACCCTTGGCGGCGAAATCAGCGAGGAGTTCGTCATTCTGCCGGTCGAAGAAGGCGGCGAAGCTGGTCTCGATTTGCTGTCCGCAGTTCAGAACCTGTTCCTGCGCGTCGGGCGTCAGTCGGTCAAAGGCCGTGCGCGAGATCGAAAGCACCGAAGCCGAGGAGCCGAAGCTCGCATTGCGGCTGATGGCGCCAAGCACCTCGTTCAGGTGATAGGGCGGCACGCTGAGCGGAGCCAGAAGAACGCCATCGATGGCTCCGCGCTCGAGCGCCACATAAATATCGGCGGGAGGCATCTCGACGGGGACGGCGCCGATTGACCGCGCCGCAAGGCTCATCGCGCCCTCTTGCGTGCGCACCAATTGCCCCGCAATCGCCGCGACCGTATCGCGGACGTCGCGGCGCCACATGACCTGATAGACCGGCGTCATATTCAGCGATACCGGCACAAGCTGACTGTCGATGAATTCCTGCCGCATCGGGCCTTCGGCATCCAGCGCAATGCGATAGGCCCGCACCATCTGCAATGCCGTGTCGCCCATGCCGGGCAGCATCGTGACACCGTTCAGCGGAAAACGGTCACTGTTGGCGCCGATCGCGGCAACGGAGACATCGGCCAGCCCGCTTTCCATGGCGCTGACAGCGGACGGAATCGTCACGATCTGGCCTGAGGGAAAGTAATTGAAATCGACCTCGCCGCCAGTGCCGTCGGTCACGCATTGCATCCAGGGCTGGATCCATTCGGTGACAAGTGTATGGCTGGGCGTATAGCCATGCGCCAGGATCAGTGTTTCGGCCGTGGCTGCCGTTCCCGCCCAAGCGGCGGCAGCCGTGATCGCGGCCATAAGCCGAGATTTGTGCATCATCTTGTTTTCTCCCTTGAATACTCAGGCGCCGCCTCGGCGGCACTGTTAGGTCAACCCCTGATCGTGACCCGCCGCCCCTCGCGGGAGGCGCGTTCCACCGCCTCGATCAACCTGTGCAGTTCCACCGCATCCGCGAAGGAGGGCGTGGTCCGGCTGCCGGTCATCAGATCGGCATGGAGACGGGCATAGATCCGCCCGACATTGGCGGGGTTGATGTCGAGGCCCGAGAATTCGTCGGTCAGGTCCTCTGGAACCTCCACCCGTGTCCAGCCGCGCTGATCGCCGCGCGCATGGTCCAGCGCCAGATCGACCTGTTGGGCGCCGCCATGCAGGCCGGTGATGCGCAGATCCCCCTCGGTTCCGTTGATCTCCCACACGAGACCGGGGAAATCGCGGGGCATCCCGCCCCGGTAGTGGATCGAGATCGGGGCGCCGTCGCCGATCCGTCCGGTGATCGCCACCTGATCCGGCGCGTCGAAGGGCACCGTTTCTCCCGTTTCGGGCAGCAGAATGCTGCCGCGCCGGTTGTCGACGATGGCGGAGACCTCGGTAATCGCGCCCAGAACCTGCTGGATGGCCGCCAGCGTGTGGCCCAGCGGAATAGTCAGCATGGTGGCGCCATTGCGGTTGTGAAGCAGATAGCCGCGATTCCTGGCGTCGGCATGGGTTGCCCCCCAGGACCGCCCGCGCGCGGTGACGGTCGCGGACAGCACCCTCCCGACCGCGCCATCGGCGATCATCCGCTCCGCGAGCCGCACCACAGGCGAAACCCGCGCCTGCGTTCCCGCAACGGCGAGGACGCCCGCCTCCCGCGCCAGCCGCTCCATCTCCTCGGCCTCGGCCAGACCGTTGCCGAGCGGCCATTCGCAATAGACATGCTTGCCCCCGGCCAGCGCGGCCCGGACCAGTTCGAGATGGTAGGGAACCCGCACCGTCACCGACAGCAGGTCGATTTCCGGCGCCTCCGCCATGCCGCGCACGGAATCGAACGCGCGTGGGATGCCGCAGGCACGGGCCGCGGCTTCGGCGCTGGCAAGACTGGTATTGGCGACCCCGGCGATTTCGAACCGATCGGGCTGGGCGCGCAACGCGGGCAGATGCGCCCGCGCGGCCCAACTGATTTCAGGCTGAAGCCCGATGATGCCGACGCGGATCCTGTTCATCGGCTGCGCTCCAGAATGCTGACGTAATTGGCCACGCCGGCGCCACCCATGTTGAAGACACCGGCGAGCGTGGCGCCCGGCAGTTGCATCTCGGCCGCCTCTCCGCACAGCTGCATGGCGCTGACGACATGCATGGAAACCCCGGTCGCGCCGATGGGATGGCCCTTGGCCTTCAGCCCGCCCGACAGGTTGACCGGCAGCCGCCCGCCGCGCGCCGTCCAGCCCTCCAGAACCGCGCGCGCACCCTGCCCTTCGGGGGCCAGTCCCATCGCCTCGTATTCGATCAACTCGGCGATGGTGAAGCAGTCATGCGTCTCGACAAGGGAGAGGTCGTCCAGCGACAGGCCCGCGCCGTCCAGCGCGGCCGCCCAGGCCCGGGCGCAGCCCTCGAACCGGATCACATCGCGGCGGGACAGCGGCAGGAAATCCTGCACATGCGCGGTCGCGCGGAACGAAACCGTACGCGGCATGTCGCGCGCGGCATCGTCCGACATCAGCACGACCGCCGCCGCCCCGTCCGAGACCAGAGAACAATCCGTCCGCTTCAGCGGGCCTGCGACGAAGGGGTTCCTGTCGCTTTCGGCGCGGCAGAAGTCATAGCCCAGATCCTTGCGCATCTGGGCATAGGGATTGGCCACGCCGTTGCGATGGTTCTTGGCAGCGATGGCGGCCAGGGCGTCGGACTGATCGCCATGACGCTGGAAATAGCGGTCGGCGATGAGGCCGAAGACGCCGGCAAAGCCCGCGGGCGTATCGCCCTCTTCCGGCAGGTAGGAGGCTTTCAGCAGGTTCTTCCCGACCTCGGCGCCCGAGCAGAGGCTCATCTGTTCCGCGCCGACGACCAGAACCGTCCGCGCGTGCCCCGCCTCGATGGAGCGGATGGCCTGATGGATCGCGGCCGATCCGGTAGCGCAGGCATTTTCGACCCGGGTGGCAGGTTTGAAGCGGAACCCGTCATCCGCCTGGAACACCAACGAGGCGGTGAAGCTCTGGGCGCTGAAACCGGCGTTGAAATGGCCGAGGAACACCTCGTCCACATCCGCCGCGCCGATCCCGGCATGGGCCAGCGCCTCACGCGCCGCCTGCACGATCAGGTCCTCCAGCGTCACTTCGTTGTGCTTGCCAAAGGGGGTATGGGACCAGCCCACAATATTGACGGTCATCGCCGTATTCCTTTCCTGCTGAACGATCCTGACGCCGGGTGTTCAGAACGCCACCTTGTCGCCGCCCTTCAGCGCCAGCATCTCACGCGCCTCGCCCGGGGTGGCGACCTCCAGGCCCAGCCCCTCAATGATCTTGCGCGCCAGCCGAACCTGTTCCGCATTGGTCTGCGCCAGACGACCCGGCCCGGCCCAAAGCGAATCCTCCAGCCCCACGCGGACATTGCCGCCCATGGCTGCCGCGATCGCCGCCACCGGCATCTGGTTGCGGCCCGCCCCCAGCACCGACCACGTGTAATCCGATCCGAACAGCCGATCAGCGGTGCGCTTCATGTGATACACATCGTCGGGATGCGCGCCGATGCCGCCCAGAAGGCCGAACACCGTCTGGATGAACAGCGGCGCCTTGACCAGACCCCGGTCGAGAAAATGCCGGAGCGTGTAAAGGTGCGCCGTGTCATAGCATTCGAATTCGAAGCGGGTGCCCGCCTCCGACAGCGTGGTCAGCGCGTATTCGATATCGGCAAAGGTGTTCTTGAAGAACAGGTGCCGAGAATTTTCAAGGACTTCCGGCTCCCACGGGAACTTCCAGTCCTTGTAGCGGCCGAGCATCGGGAAAAGCCCGAGGTTCATCGTCCCCAGGTTCATCGAGGCGACTTCCGGCTGGTAGACCGCCGCCGGTTTCACCCGGTCCTCGACCGGCAGCCAAGGCGAGCCGCCGGTGGTCAGGTTGATCACCGCGTTCGATCGCTGCTTGATCAGCGGTAGAAAGGTCTTGAACGCCTCGGGCGTCTGGTCCGGCTGGCCGGTTTCGGGGTTGCGGGCATGAAGATGGATGATGGCCGCACCAGCCTCGGCCGCCTCGACGGCGGAATCCGCGATCTCTTGGGGGGTGATCGGCAGATGGGGCGACATCGTGGGCGTGTGGATCGCGCCGGTGATTGCGCAGGTGATAATGACTTTACGAACCATGGTCGTTTCCTTTTTTGTTGCACCCAGGCCGCTAGGAACAGATCCGCCGAGGCGGTCATCCTGTGGTCTGCTGGAACGATCCCTGCCGCGCGCGGCGAAAGGGGGGAGAGATCAGGCAGCTGCGACAGCTGGGCGCATCCGCATCAGCGCCGCGCGCTGGATCGAGGCGACCAGTTCGCCGCGCTGGTTGTATCCCCGGTGAACCAGGGTCACGATCCCCTGATCCGGGCGGGACTTGCTCTGACGTTTGTCCAGAACCTCGGTCTCGCTGTAGATCGTATCGCCGTGAAACACCGGCTTCGGAAAGCGGCAGGCCTCAAAGCCCAGATTTCCGATGGTGGTGCCGAGCGTGGTGTCTCCCACGGACAGGCCGACCACCAACCCCAGCGTGAAAGCACTGTTAACGATGCGCTGGCCGAATTCCGTATGGTTCCGGCAATAATCCTCGTCGAGATGGATCGCGGCGGGATTGCAGGTCGCCGTCGTGAACCAGACATTGTCGGCTTCGGTCACGGTTCGGCGCATGCTGTGCCGGATCACCTGGCCGATTTCGAATTCCTCGTAATACAGGCCCGCCAAGGCACCCTCCTCCCTCTGTTCAGTACCGGCGCGTCGCGATGCCGGATTGCGATTCGTTTATATCCCACTGGCAGAGCGTTGCAATAAAATGGTCTGTCCAAATTGGATTTTGATGGAAGGCGGGCGGCAACCTGCGCCGCCACCCGCCGGTAATTGCCTCAACTGCCGAGCCAGAGCGTCAGTTGCGGGAAGGCCATCAGGATCGCCAGCATCACAAGCTCCGCGACGACGAAGGGCGTAACCCCCCGGAAGCCGGTCGCCAAATCCGTCTTCGTTGTGGCCGAGGTGACGAACAACACCAGTCCCAAAGGCGGCGTCATCATCCCGATCTCCGCCGTCTTGATGATGATGATCCCCCACCAGACCGGATCGTATCCCAGCCCCACCATCAACGAGGTGCTGATCGGCGCGGTCAAAATGATGATGGCAGCCTGATCCATGAACATGCCCAGCACGAGATATCCAAACACGATCAGGAGCATGACCGAGGTCGACGACATTCCGCTGGCGTCGATCCAGGCAAGCAGCCCGTCGGTGATCCGCGAGAAGGAGATGAAATAGCCGAATACATGCGCGCCAATGATGATGGCCATGATCATGGTGCTGATTCGCAGGGTCGAACCGACTGCATCATGAAAGCCGTGCCAGGTCATCCGCCGGGTCCAGAGCGAAACCAGCAGCGCCCCGAACGCGCCGAGCGCCGAGATTTCGGTCGGCGTGGCCAGCCCGGAATACAGTCCCGCAATGATACCCACGATCAGGATCAGCATCGGCGCAACACCTCTGGCTTTCTCCTGCGGAGCCTGGCTCAGCGTTTCATCAGCCTTCGGGCCGAGTTCGGGTTTTACCTTCAACACCAGCGAGATGGTGAACAGATAGGCCGCAGCCGTCATCAGCCCCGGAATGACACCGCCGAGGAAAAGCTTTCCGATGGAGGTCTCGGTCATCAGGCCATAGAGGATGAACGCCGTGGAGGGCGGGATCATGATGGCGAGCGTGCCCGCCGAACATATGGTGCCGACCGCCAGCGAACGGGCATAACCCGCCTGGATCATGGCCGGGAAAGAAGCCCGCGCAAGGCTGGCCGCAGAGGCCGAACTACTGCCCGTCGCGGCGGCATGGATTGCCCCGGCAAGGATACAGGCCATGGCAAGGCCACCGCGCACGCGGCCCATCATCCGGTGGCAGGCCAGCAGCAGGTCGCGCGCGACCCCGCCACAGGCCAGAAACTCCGACATCAGGACGAACATCGGGATCGTCAGCATCAGCGGGTTGGCGATGGTGCCATGCACCACCTTCGACAGGATCGCCTCGATGGAACCCTGCGGGATGGTAAAGCCAAGTGTGATGATCCCGGCTACCCCAAGCGCCGCACCCAGCGGCAGGGCAAGGGTGATAACGACCAGAAGAACCAGAATACCGACTGGAAAGCTCATCACGCTACCTCATCGCTGATGGTTTCATTGGGATAAAGGCCGGCGGCGGGACCGAAAGTGATGATCAGCATCCTGATCGCCAGCAGCCCCAGACCGATAGGAACCCAGACCCATGACCAGGAGACCGGCCAGTCGATGACCCCCATCTGGATGTCGCCGCGCTGGAAGACATCCCAAAAATGCTTACCGCCCAGCCAGGCGAGCAGCAGGCTGTAGATCGCCCCCGCAAACATACCCACGCGCAACAGAAGGTCACGCGCACTGTCCGACAACCGCATGGCAAAGAAGGAAATGCGGATATAGCCACCGGTCCTGAAGCCCCAAGCCATCGGCATGGTCAGCATTCCCACGAGCAGATAATACTGCATCAGGTAGCTGACAAAGACGAGTGGCGCCGAAATGGTGTATCGCAGGATCGCGTCCAGCGAGATCAGCACCATGGCCGCGATCATCATCCCGCCGCCGATGAGAGCGGCGAGATTCTCCAGAAACTGGAAGCTCCGCCCGGCATATTGCAAGACCCCTCCCGATGTCATCGTTTCACTTTCGGTCAATTGCCGAACCTCCCTTGTTTCTCTCTGCGCCTCTCGAACCCGAAGACAGGCGCCGGAAAGGCGGTCGGCGCATATTCAACCTGGACCGCTATCGCCGCGATATTGGCGGTGACGGCCATCTTCCGCGCCTGCTGGGCAGACGCCCGGAGAAAAATGCCGAATGGATCCGAGGACGAACCCCTGTCGTCCCGTGGGAATCGTTTCCCTCCAGACCATTGTCTTCAGGCCGGGTCCGGGCAGCTCCGTCCTTGCGCATAGCGAGGACGGCAGGAACCTCAATCGGCAAGCCTTGCAGCATAGGCGTCGAGCGCCTCTTGCGCCGGCAGTCCGCGACTGGTCAGCCGGGAGACGTAATCCTGCCGCGCGCTTGCAAGCTTCTCATCCATTTCTGCCAGCGCCTCTTCGGAATAGTCGAAGACCTGAATCCCCTGCTCTTCCAGTTCCTTGCGCACATCCTGCATCCATGCGTCGGCCCAGGCGGCAAGCTCACCCTCGACCTTCAGCCCGCATTCCTTCAGCGCAGCCTGTTGCTCGGCGGGCAGCCCGGCCCAGACGCCACTGTCGATGGACCAGATCCCGGTTGCAACGCCGAACTTGCCGTTGAAGCTGGCGCTCTTGATGACTTCCTGCAAGCTGTAGGGCTTGATGCTGGCAAGCGAGATCATTGAGCCATCGATGGTGCCCTGCTGCATCGCCAGATACATGTCGGCTGCCGGCGTCTCGATCGCGACCGCCCCCAGTGAGGACAGGGTGACAAGCAGCGGTCCGCCGCCCGAACTGATCCGCGTGTTCTGAAGCGCCGAGAGGGTATCAAGCGGCCTGCTGCGCGACACCATCTGGTAGGGCGGAAATACGTTTATCATCAGCGGCACGATGTTGTTGCCGGCAAATTCCTTGGCGATAGGGCCGTCGCCATCCAGTTCCGCGCGGGTGGCTGCGGTAATCTCGCTTGCGGTCGCTCCCAGGCCGGGCATCATGGTCAGCCCGGTCAGAGGCAACTTGTCGGACTGCGCGCTGACCACGATATAAGAGACCTGCGCCAACCCGGAATTCACCGCATCAAGCGACTGGAAGAAGCTGGCCAGCTGGCCGCTGTGGTAATATTCGAATTCCAGCGCATTGGCCGTCCGCTCGGTGACACAGGCCATGAACGGCTCCGCCCCTTGGACCGAGGCCCAGTGCGTCGTGGGCAGGTTGGTGGTCACGATCAGTTTCTCGGCCTGGGCCACAGAGGCCGACATCACCAGCCCCAAGACGCACGCGGCGCCAGCCACACGGGTTATGTGCATTTCATTCCTCCCTGTTTTCGGATTGTGCGGCCAGCCACAAGCGGCGGCCTGAATTGGGCGGGATCGAGTTGGCTCCTCGACCTGCGCCGGTCTCCGCTGTCTCCCGTTAATTCGACAAGCCCAGAATATACTGGTCATAGGCTTCTTGCGCCGGCAGGCCGCGTGCGCTCAACCTGTCTATATATTCCTGCCGCGCTTCGCGGAGATGGTCTTCGATCACGGTCAGTTCTTCCGGGCTGTAGTCGAAGACTGTCACGCCCGCGCCCTCCAGTTCCGTTCGAACGTCGGCCAGCCAGTTGTCGGTCCATTCCGCAAGCCGGTTTTCGACCTCCAGCCCGCAATCGCGCAAGGCGGCCTGCTGTTCGGCCGGCAAACCGTCCCACACGCCGCGGTCGATGGACCAGATGCCGGTGGCCACGCCGAAACTGCCGTTGAAACTTGCCGAGGTCATGACCTCGTGCAGATTATACGGTTTGACGCTGGCCAGCGACAGCATCGAACCATCGACCGTGCCCTGCTGCATCGACAGATAGACGTCCGAGGTGGCGCTTTCGATCGGCACCGCGCCCAGCGCATTCAGCGTGACGAGAAGCGGCCCGCCGCCCGAACTGATCCGCTTTCCCCGGATCGCGGCCAGGCTGTCCAGCGGCTCGGCCCGCGACACCATCTGATAGGCCGGAAAGACGTTGACCATGAGCGGGACGATGTTGTTGGAGGCATATTCCTGCGCGATTAACCCCTCCCCGTCGAGCGCCGCCCGGGTGGCGCCCACGACTTCGGCCACCGAGGAGCCTAGGCCTGGCAGCATCGACAGGCCGGTCAAGGGCAGTTTGTCGGATTGCGCCGCCAGAACGATGTAGGACACCTGCGCAAGCCCGGAATTCACGGCGTTCAGGGATTCGAAGAAGTTCGCCAGTTGACCGCTATGGTAATACTGAAAGTCGATCTGGCCTTCGGTCCTTTCTTTCACGCAGGCGAGGAACGGTTCCCCGCCCTCGGTCGAGGCCCAGTGGGACGGCGTCAGGTTCGTCGTCACGATGAGAGTTTCCGCCTGGACGACCGTAGCCGTCATCATGCCTGCCACCGCGATGGCGCAGGCTTTCGAGCTCATGCTCATCCATTCCTCCCGCAATCTTGCGTCGTGCCACGTCTGTAGTCAGGTCGATGACTTCGAACGGAGTGGCAACGACCTCCCTTGGGCCGGCATGATCGCACGAATCGCCAGAATGTCAATAAATGGTTCGACCTTTAATTTTGCAGCCATGCAAAATTGGGGTTGCATTCATGGATTTTAATGGTAAGACCTTTTCTGTTGCCACATGATACGGCATGACCTCCGGCATCGCCTCGCCCGGATCAGCCGCTTGTGCCGAGCAAAGAGCCGCCATTTCCCGCCACCAAGTCCAGCAGAGACCAATGAAAATTCTTGTCCCGGTGAAGCGTGTGATCGACTACAACGTGAAGGTTCGCGTCAAGGCGGACGGCAGCGGCGTCGACCTCGCCAATGTAAAGATGTCGATGAACCCGTTCGACGAGATCGCGGTGGAGGAGGCGATCCGGCTGAAGGAGAAGGGCGTGGCGACCGAGGTCGTCGTGGTCTCCATCGGCGTCAAGCAGGCGCAGGAGACGCTGCGCACCGCGCTCGCCATGGGCGCCGACCGGGCGATCCTGATCGTCGCGGCCGGGGACGCGCAGACCGACATCGAGCCGCTGGCGGTGGCGAAGCTCTTGGCCGCCGTGATCCGCGACGAGGCCCCGGGTCTGGTCCTGGCGGGCAAGCAGGCCATCGACAACGACATGAACGCCACCGGCCAGATGCTCTCGGCGCTGCTCGGCTGGTCACAGGCCACCTTCGCCAGCGAGATCGCGGTCGAGGGCGACAGCGCCACCGTCACGCGCGAGGTGGACGGCGGGCTCCAGACCATCAGGGTCCGGCTTCCGGCGGTGGTGACCGTGGACCTGCGTCTGAACGAGCCGCGCTACGCCAGCCTGCCCAACATCATGAAGGCCAAGAAGAAACCGCTCGAGGAGAAGTCGGCGGCGGATTACGGCGTCGATGTTACGCCGCGCCTGGCCATCCTCAAGACGGTGGAACCGGCGGGCCGCAAGGCCGGCGTCAAGGTCGCCTCGGTCGACGAGCTGATCGTGAAACTGAAAGACGAAGCGGGGGTGCTCTGATGGCCGTTCTCCTGATTGCCGATGTCCATGACGGGCAGCTTGCCACCGATTCGGTTGCCAAAGCCCTTACGGCGGTGAAATCCTTGGGCGAGGTGCATGTGCTGGTCGCGGGCCAGGGCGGCGAGGCGGCGGCGGCCGAGGCGGCGGGCCTCGACGGGGTGGCAAAGGTGCTGTTCGCGGGCGATCACGCCTATTGCCACGGCATGGCCGAGGCGACGGCGGCGCTGGCGGTCTCGCTCGCGGGCGGCTACAGCCATGTCGTGGGCGCGGCGACCGCGTTCTCGAAGAACCTGCTGCCGCGCGTGGCGGCGCTTCTTGACGTGATGGTGATCTCGGACGTGACCGCCGTTCTCGACGCGGACACGTTCGAACGGCCGATCTACGCCGGCAACGCGGTGCAGACGGTGCGCTCCTCGGACCCGGTGAAGGTGTTCACCGTGCGCACGGCGGCCTTCGCGGCGGCGGGCGCAGGCGGGGCGGCCCCGGTCGAGGCCATCTCGGGCCCGGCGGACGGGGGGCTCTCCTCCTGGGTCGAGGACCGGGTGGCGGCCTCGGACCGGCCGGAGTTGACCTCGGCACGGGTCGTGGTCTCGGGCGGGCGCGGCGTGGGCTCGAAGGAAAGCTTCGCGGTGATCGAGGCGCTGGCCGACAAGCTCGGCGCGGCGGTCGGCGCCTCGCGCGCGGCGGTGGATTCGGGCTATGCGCCCAACGACTGGCAGGTGGGCCAGACCGGCAAGGTGGTGGCGCCGCAGCTTTACGTCGCCGTCGGCATCTCCGGCGCGATCCAGCACCTCGCCGGCATGAAGGACAGCAAGATCATCGTCGCCATCAACAAGGACGAGGAAGCCCCCATCTTCCAGGTCGCAGACTACGGGCTGGTGGGAGACCTGTTCGCAATCATACCGGAGATGACAGAAAAGCTCTGATCCAGCCCGGCAGCGGGCTTTGCAGATCGGCACATATAAGGTATGACCATTTAAGGATCAACTCGGCAATCGATTCTCCCCCGCGGATCAGGGGACACCGGTCATATCGGTCTGGGAGGGACTTATGAGACTGAAAGACAAGGTTGCGCTCATCACGGGCGCGGGGGCCGGAATAGGACGGGCATGTGCCGAACTGTTCTGTGAACAGGGCGCCAAGGTGATTGTCGCCGAAAGGGACTCCGAAACCGGCAAACAGGTCGCGGCCGATCTGCGCGGGCGCGGGCTGGAGTGCGTCTTCGTTCAGACCGATGTTTCGGATGGTGATCAGGTCAAGGCGGCGGTGGATCGCGCCGTTTCCGAATGGGGTCGCCTCGACATCCTTTACAACAACGCCGGGGGGTCGTCCCTGACCGACGGAAAGATCACCGAGACCGATTTCGAAGAGTTCTGGACCAAGATGCGCGTCGATCTGTTCGGGGTCTGGGCAGGATGCCGCTACGCCCTGCCCCATATGATCGCGGGCGGCGGCGGTGCTGTGATCAACGCCACCTCTGTCCTCGCGCTCAAGGGCACCGTGGGACGCGACGCCTATACGACGGCGAAAGGCGGGATCATCTCGCTCACCCGGTCGCTGGCGGTGGAATACGCCCCCCATGGCATCCGGGTGAACGCGGTCGCCCCCGGTGTCACCACGACGGAACGTGTGCGCAAACGGCTGGAACAGGCCAATCCCGGCGCGACGGCGACGCAGCAGCGCAGCCTGCTCGGCACCATCGAACCGCGCGAGATCGCCTATACGGTCCAGTTCCTCGCCTCGGACGAGGCAAAGAAGATCACCGGCCAGGTCATCGTCGTCGACAGCGGCCTGACGATTTCGTGATGGCGGGAATGGTCACGCAATCGCAAGCAGCCTCCCTCCCCGACATCCTGCCTGTTTGGGAAAGCCATGGCGCGGCTGGTCCGATCCTGCTGTTCGTCCACGGATTCCGCTGCGACCGCAGCGACTGGCGCGGGCTGGCCGAGCGGCTGTCGCCCCGGTTCCGCTGCATCCTGCCCGACCTTCCCGGGCATGGCGAAACACCGGCGGCGGGCGAAGCCAGCATGGAGGCGCTCGGCGCCGCCGTGAACAGGGTCCGGGAGGCGCTTGGCGAGGATGTGATCCTCATCGGTCACAGCCTCGGCGCAAAGGTCATCCGCGAGGCCCGGCGGCAGAAACCGGAGGGTGTCGCGGGCCTGATCCTGATCGACGGCAGCCTCTATGTCAGTGACCGCGAGACCATGTTGGCGAACGGCGCCGCCGCCGTCGCCGGTGGGATGGAGCCGTTCCTGCGCGGCCTGTTCGGGCGAATGTTCTTCACCGCGCCGCCTGCCGAATGGCTGGAGGCCACGTTGCAACGCGCCCTGACGGGGGATCTGGATTTCGCCCGCCGCCTGTTTCTCGACTCCATCGAATGGGACCTCCGATACGCCCAAGCGACGGTTCGCGACATCAAGGTTCCCGCCATGGTCATCCAGACCACCACCTTCGACGATTCCTTCCGGTGGCGACCGCTCGAACGCGGGGAGACCACGGGTCTCATCGACGCGATGCGCCGCCATGTGCCCGAATTCACCGCCGAGATCATCGAGGGCGCAGGCCATTTCGTGATGCAGGACGCCCCCGCCCAGACGGCGCGGCTGATCGAACGTTTCGCGACGAGGGTAGCCGCAAGGGGAGCAGAGAGATGACACCGTTCCATGGAGTGAATTGCGATTTCGGCGAGAGCTTCGGCATCTTTCGCACTGGAGACGACGAGGGTATCGCGCCGTATGTCCAATGGGCCAACATCGCCTGCGGGTTCCACGGCGGCGATCCGCTGACGATGCGCAGGACGGTCCGGCTTTGCATGGCGCATGGCCACAGGATCGGGGCGCATCCCTCGCTGCCCGACCACACCGGTTTCGGACGGCGGGAGATGAAGATCGCGCCCGAGGATCTGCGCGACAACCTGATCTACCAGATCGGCGCGCTGAAGGGGTTCCTCGACGCCGAGGGCGGGGCGCTGAACCATGTGAAGCTGCATGGCGTGATCTACAGCATGTCGGGCCGCGACGAGGGTCTGGCCGAGGCCGTCTGCGACGCGGTGGAGAGTTTCGGCGTGGCGCTGGTCGGCATCGCGGGGTCGAAGACCGAGGCGGCGGCGATCCGGCGCGGCATCCCCTTCGTGCGCGAGTTCTATGTCGATCTCGGGGTAGATGCCGAGGGCAAATGGATCGTCGAAAAGCGCAAACCCATCGATCTGGACTGGCTGGAGCGGCGGCTGCGACAAGCTCTGGCAACGGGGCAGATCGAGGCTGAATCCGGTGGCCACCGCTATCCCGCCCTGTTCGAGTCGGTCGGAATCCATCTCGACATGCCGAACGCGGCCGAGGTTGCAGCACGGGTGGCGCAGGTTCTTCGCGAACATCCGGCCGGAGGCACGCCCCCCGGTTGAGGCCGCAGAAAACGAACCGGGCGGCTGAAAACGCCGATCCAGTCAAGAATGCAAAGGAACACACGTTCCACCGATGGGCCCGGCGGGGAGAGAGCGCCGGAAACCCGCGGAGAACAAGGAGGAGATGGTGTGAACATTCCCGAGGAGAACCGGAGCCCGGCCAAGCTTCAGCGGCCGCTCGAAGGTGTGACCGTGATCGATCTGGGCCAGATCTACAACGGCCCCTACGCCACCTTCCTGATGGCGATGGCCGGGGCGCGGGTCATCAAGATCGAACCGCCCGGCGGCGAGAAGATGCGCCGCCGCGGCGCGGTCGGCGGGGCGATGCTGCCCTTCGCCATGCTGAATTCGAACAAGGAATTCGTGACGCTGAACCTGAAATCCGCCGAGGGGATCGATCTTTTCAAGCAGATGGCCGCCAAGGCCGACATCGTGCTGGAAAACTTTGCGCCCGGCACCATGGACCGGCTCGGCATCGGCTATGACGTGCTGTCGCAGATCAATCCCGGCCTGATCTACGCGGCGGGAACGGGATACGGCTCGTTCGGGCCGAACCGCGACATGCTGGCGATGGACCTGACCATCCAGGCGATGTCGGGGGTCATGGCCTCGACCGGCTTTCAGGATCGTCCCCCGGTGAAGGCCGGCCCGGCGCTTTGCGATTTCTTCGGCGGCATCCACCTTTACGGCGCGGTGATGACAGCGCTGGTGCGGCGGGTCAGGACCGGCCAGGGCGGGTTGGTCGAGGTGTCGATGCTGGAATCGGTCTACCCTTCGCTCAGCTCCACGCTGGGTCTCTACTACGGGACGGGGGGCGAGAACCCGCCCCGCACCGGCAACCGCCACGGCGGCATGGCCGAAGCCCCCTATAATGTCTACCCGTGCAAGGACGGCTGGGTCGCGCTGCTCTGCGTCAGCGAAAAGCATTGGGAGGCGCTGCTGGAGGCGATGGGCAGGCGCGACCTGCTGACGGCGGAGCGGTTCATCGACTTGGAAGCCCGCGTCAACCACATCGACGAGTTGGACGCGCTGATCGAGGGCTGGACCGAAGGCTTCACCAAGGACGATCTCGTGGCGGAACTGCTGCGGCGGCGCATCCCCCATGCCCCGGTGCGCGAGATCGACGAGGTGGTGAACGACGTCCACATGCACGCGCGCGGCACGCTGCAGCGCATCGAACACCCCGAACTGGGCAGCGTCGTGCTGCCGACCGGGCCGATGATGTTCGCCGATACCGACCGGACCGAGCTTCAGCCCAGCAAGGCCGTCGGCGCGGACAATTCCCACGTTTTCGGCGACTGGCTCGGGCTTTCCCCGGACGAGGTCGCGGCGCTGGCGCAGCGCAAGGCGATCTGAACGCCCCAGCCCGATTGCAAGCGGTGCAGGCCGCATCCGTATTCTGGAGACAAGAAATGAACTTCGAACTCACCGAAGAACAGGAAGCTATTCGCCAGGCCGTCGGCGCGGTCGCACGGCAATTCGACGATGCCTATTGGGCCGAAAAGGAAGCGAAGCAGGAGTTTCCCTTCGAATTCCACCGCGCCATGGCCGAAGGCGGCTGGCTGGGCATCACCATGCCCGAGGAATACGGCGGCGCCGGGCTTGGCGTCACCGAAGCCGCGATCATGATGAACGAGGTCGCCAAACACGGCGGCGGCTCGGCTGCGATCTCGGCCATCCATATCAACCTGTTCGGCCCGCATCCGATCCTGGTCTTCGGCACCGATGCGCAAAAGGCGGAATGGCTGCCGCGTCTGGTCAGCGGCGAGGATCAGGTCTGCTTCGGCGTGACCGAACCCGATGCGGGCCTCGACACTACCCGGACCAAGACCTTCGCCCGCAAGGTCGATGGCGGCTACATCGTCAACGGCCGCAAGATGTGGACCTCGACCGCGCAGGTCGCAACGAAGATCCTCATCCTGGCGCGGACCACCCCGATTGAGGAATGCAAGAAGCCCACCGACGGGATGAGCATCTTCTACACCGATCTGGACCGCACCAAGATCGAGGTCCGCCGCATCCCCAAGATGGGTCGCGCAGCCGTGGATTCCAACGCCACCTTCATCGACGATTACTTTGTGCCCGACGCCCATCTGATCGGCGAGGAGGGCAAGGGCTTTTCCTACCTGCTCCACAGCCTCAACCCGGAGCGTGTCCTCGTCGCGGCCGAGGCCATCGGCATCGGCCAGGACGCGCTGGCCCGGGCCGCCACCTATGCCCAGGACCGCGTCGTCTTCAACCGCCCCATCGGCCAGAACCAGGGCATTCAGCATCCGCTGGCCGAAGCCTGGATCAATCTGGAAGCCGCGCTGAACATGACGATGAAGGCCGCCTGGCTCTACGACGCCGGCAAGCCCTGCGGCGCCGAGGCCAACGCGGCGAAGTTCCTTGGCGCGCGGGCGGCGCACAAGGCTTGCGAAACCTCGGTCTTCACCCATGGCGGCCTCGGCTATTCCAAGGAGTTCCACGTCGAACGCCTGCTGCGCGAGGTGATCGTCTACCGCATCGCCCCGGTGACGGAACAGCTGATCCTCAGCTTCATCGCCGAAAAGGTGCTTGGCCAGAAAAAGAGCTATTGAAGCCATGGGCAATATGAAAACGCGGCGGGATCTGACCGGGGCGGCACTGGCCGACGCCCTCGGCCCGTCGAGGGAGGTCTGGGTGTCGGGGTGTTCGGCCGAGATCCCGGGCCTTCCCGAACTGCTGGACGAGGGCGGGGTGACCGCCCGGATCAGCGGCATCATCAGCCCCCTACTGAACACCCGCTCCTACGCTTCGCCCGCGCTGGGACGGAGGTGCCGGACCTTTTTCCTCAACCGTGAGCTACGGGACCATCTGGCCGAAGGGCATGTCGATCTCTGCCCCTGGACCTACAGCCAGATCATGCGCTGGCTCTGCGACAGCGCGCCCATCGACGCCGCCATCGTCATGGTCTCGGCACCCGATGCGGAGGGTAACGTCAGCCTGGGTGTGCAATGTGATTTCCTGCCGCTGTTCCGCCACCGGCTTGGCCGCATGATCGCGGTGATCAATCCGCACATGCCCTTCACCTTGGGCGAGGCGCTTGTTCCGCTCGATTGCTTCTCGGCGGTGTTCGAAAGCGATCAGGAACTTCTAACCCTGCCCGAAGCCCGGCAAGCCAGCGATCCGCAGATCGACCGCATCGCGGCGAATATCGCGGCACAGATTCCCGACGGGGCCACCGTGCAATGCGGCATCGGACGTATTCCTCAGGCGGTGTTTTCCCGGATGCGGGACCATCGCGATATCCGGGTTCACTCCGGCCTTGTCGATGACGACATCCTTCTGCTGGAGGATCTGGGCGTCCTCGACCGGGACACGCCGATCCGCACCGGCGTGGCCATGGGTTCGGTGGCGCTTTACCGGCGCATCGACCGCAATCCGCGCTTTCATTTCTGCGCCACCGACCGCACCCATGTTCAGGATGCGATCTGCGCCACGCCGGGGTTCCGGTCGGTGAATGCGGCGCTTCAGGTCGATCTCTTCGGGCAGATCAACGCCGAGATGGTCGATGGCCGGCTGATCTCGGTCCCCGGGGGCTTTCCCGATTTCGTCCGTGGAGCAGGCGCCGCCGCCGGGGCCCGCTCCATCGTCGCGGTGCAGGCGCGGGGCGGGGCGAAGACCCGGCCGGGCATCGTCGCGGCACTGTCGCACCCGGCGCAGGTGACAGCGGCGAAAACCGATGTGGACATGATCGTCACCGAATTCGGCACCGCCGAATTGCGCGATCTGTCGATGGACCAGCGCGCCGAAGCCCTGATCGGCATCGCCGCCCCCGAGGACCAGCCGGCGCTGGCCACCGCCTGGGCGGAGATGCGCAGTCGCGCCCTCGGCCGCACCCCGACCTGACTGAAACCCACCGCCCCGCATGGGCGGGACCGAACCAGAGAGCGAAAGACCCGACAGATGGAAAAACCGATCCGCTCCTTCCTCTTCGTCCCAGCCGACAGCGAGAAGAAGATCGGCAAGGCGATGCAGACCGGGGCCGATGCCCTGGTGCTCGACCTTGAAGATTCCGTGATGCCCTCCCGCAAGGATTTCGCGCGCGACCTGCTGCGCGACCTGCTTGCCGCGCCGCCCGCCGACTTTCGCGGCAGCCTGTGGGTGCGGATCAATCCGCTGGCCACGCCGATGGCGCTGCCTGATCTTTGCGCCGTGGTCGGGCCGTCGCTCGGTGGCATCCTCCTGCCGAAATGCGGCGGGCCGGAGGACGTGGCCATCGCATCGAACTATCTCGCAGCACTTGCTCTCAAGGCCGGGATGCAGTCCGATACGATCGGCATCCTCGCCGTGGCGACCGAGACCGCTGCCGCGCCCTTCGCGCTGGGGCAGTATCATCGCACCGCCCTGCCCCGTCTCTGGGGCCTGACCTGGGGGGCCGAGGATCTGAGTTCCGCCATCGGCGCCGCCACCAACACCGGCCCGGATGGAGAATGGGCCTTCACCTACCGGATGGTGCGCAGCCAGTGCCTGCTGGCGGCCAAGGCCTGCGGCGTGCAATGCGTCGAGACGCTGTTCGTCGATTACAAGGACAGCGAGGGCCTGTTCCGCGCCTCGGTCGAGGCGCGGCGCGAGGGGTTCACCGGGCGTTTCGCCATCCATCCCGCGCAGGTCGACCCGATCAACGCCGCCTTCATGCCATCGGAACCGGAGGTGGAGGAGGCGAACCGCATCGTCGCGGCCTTCGCCACGGCCGGGGAGTCCGGCACGGTCGGGCTCGACGGCAGGATGCTCGACATTCCGCATCTGGTGCAGGCCCGCAAGGTGCTGGCCCTTCACGCCGCCTTCGGCGCCTGACCCCCATTCCAGAAAGGAGACCCCAATGTCTGTCAAACTCGCCCTCGTGACCGGCGGCGCCAGCGGGATCGGCCTGGCCACCGTCACCCTGCTGGCCGGACAGGGCCATCGGGTCGTGATCGCCGACCGCAACCGCGCCCTTCTGGACGAGACGGTTGCCGATCTGCGGCGGCAGGGCCTCGATGTGCTGCCGCTGGAACTCGATGTCGCCGACCGCGCGGGGTGCGACCGCGCCATCGCCGCGCTGCAAACCGCCGAGGGGCCGTTGCGCGTAATCGTGAACTGCGCCGGGGTCGCGGGAAAGTCGCAGATCGGCGACGAGAATTCCGCCGCCGGCTGGGACCGCAACATCGGTATCAACCTGACCGGCAGCTACAATGTGATCGCCGCCGCGGTGGAGGCGATGAAGGCGGCGGGGGGCGGGGCTATCGTCAACCTGTCCTCGGTCGTGGGCCTCCGCAGCGGCCGATCCGAGGTGGGCTATGCCGCGTCCAAGGGGGGCGTGCTCGCCCTCACCCGCCATCTGTGCCGCGAGTTGGCGCCCTTCGGCATCCGCGTCAACTGCGTGGCGCCGGGCTATATCGAGACGCCGATGTTGCTGGGCAACCTGGGGGCCATGCAGCCGCTTATGGATGAACACTGCCCGATGAGGCGCCTCGGCCAGCCGGAAGAGGTCGCGGCGGCGATCGGTTTCCTCGTCTCGGATGCGGCCAGCTATGTCACCGGCGCGATCCTGCCGGTGGACGGCGGCTTTCTGACCATCTGAAGGAGGCGGCGATGTTTGTCGAAATCTGCACCTATCACTGCCTGCCCAACCGCCTGCCCGCGCTGCTGGCGCGGTTCGAGAACGCCACGCTTGCCCTGTTCGCGAAACACGGCTTCAAGCCGCTCGGCTTCTTCGTCAGCGAGTTCGGGCCGAACCGGCCGGAACTGAAATACCTGCTGGAATGGCGCAGCCTCGACCAGCGCATGGCCGCCTGGACGGCCTTCCGCGCCGATCCCGAATGGGAGCGCGCACGGCTGGAAAGCGAAGAGGACGGCCAGCTGGTCGACGTGATGTCGAATGAGATACTCGTGCCCACCCGATTTTCCCCGATCCGCTGAAGGCAGGCAGACATGAACGCGCGCGAAACCTTCTCCCGGATGCGTCACATTCTGGAAATCCCGCTGGCGGATGACCGCTACTGGCCCCGCATTCCCCTGCTTGCGGCCGATGCGGTGATGCTGGACCTTGAGGATTCCGTGCCCGGCCCGGAAAAACCCGCCGCCCGTGCGCGTTGCCTCGACCTGTTCGCCAACCCGGCGCTCTTGGCGGGCAAGGAGGTCTTCATCCGCACGAATGGCATGACGACGCCATGGGCGGAAGAAGATCTGGCGATGCTGGCCCCGGCACCCGCGCGCGCGATGGTCTGCCTTCCCAAGGTGGAGACGCCGGAAGAGGTTCTCGCCGCCGCCCGCATTCTGGAACGGGATAGCCCGGCCCGCCGCTTCTATGTGATGATCGAAAGCTATCGCGGCCTTCAGGCGTTGGACGATATCCTGTCGCTGCCGCAGGTGGTCGGTGTCCATTTCGGCTATATGGATTACGGGTTCGAGGCCCGGTGCCGCATTTTCGCGCAGAGCGGCGAGGACTTTCACGGTCCCGCAATGACAGGCCCCCGCGCACGCATCGGAGCGGCTGCGGCGAGCCGGGGAATCTTCGCGACCGGCGGGTCGCTGATCCCGGACTTCCGCGATCTGGCGCGTGTCGAAACCTTCGTGCGCCATTGGCGCGATGATGGCTATACCGCCTGTATCGCCCTGTCCCCCAGCCATCTGGAGGCTGTGGCGCGGGGGATCCGCCCGCCGGAAGATGATCTGTCGGCGGCGGCCGCGATTGTGGACGGCGCGCGCGAGGCAAGTTTCATCGAGCGACGCTTGGCCCAACTGACCCTGCATCGGGCGAACTGCACCTGATCAGGCCGGCGCGATCCGGTCGAGCAGCGTTGCCACATCATCGCATTCCCCAACCGCCATCAGATCCTGAAGGCACTGCCCCGCGACCGTGGCGCCCACAACGGGCGTTGCAAGATCCAGAAACTTGGCCTGAAGCGCCGACGCACCCGGCAACCGCGCCGCCGATCCGGGCGCGGTGTCGCAATGTGCGGCGATGCGTTCTCCGCTCCGGGTTGTCAGCACGACGCGCGCCTGATGGTCGGCCAGATCGGTGGCGGCGCGGATCTCAATCCGGGGCATCAGGGCGGCCTCGGCGGGGCCGACGTGAAAATCCTCGCGCAGGGGCCGATGCGCCGCCGCCGGGGCGGTCAGAACCAACGCCGCGATGAAGCGAAGCGATATCTGGGCCTCGAACATGCTGCGGGGATCGGGGTTGTTGCCCAGCCGGGCGGCGGCGGTGGAAACCTCCGCCTCGACCTTCGCGATGTCGTCCGGCCCCGTCACCCGTGGCGACAGGGCGGTGCAGCAGTCGATCAGCGCGAAGGAAATGAAGCCATAGGGATAGGGTTTGCAGGCGGTGGCCTCGCTTTGGAACACCTGCCCCAGCCCCGCGCCGGCCGCGGAAACCGCAGGGGTTGGGGCGATCTGGCGCAGCAGACCCATCGGACCCGACAGCGCGCCTGGACCGGAGGTGAAACCGGCCTCGGCCAGCCGGGCGGCGACATAGCCCGCCTCTGCCGAAACGGCGGGCACATAGAAGGCCGACATGCCGCCATGCGTGCCGCGCATCCCGGCGGCCCGCGTCGCCGCCAGCCCCAAGGCATGGCGCATCCTGTCGCGGCCGAACCCCAGGAGCCAGGCGGTCGCCGCGGCCGCGCCTAAGCCCCCCGCAATGCCGGTCGGATACCAGCCCGGGGCGGAGCCCGTGTCCGGCCCCATCATCAGCCGCGAGAAGCGACATTCGACCTCCATCCCCAGGCGCAGGGCTTCCAGCGCCCGCGCGCCGGAAATCGCCCGGCTGCGCGCCAGGCCGAAGATCGCGGCGGCGACCGGGCCAGTGGGATGCAGGGTGGTTTCGAAGTGAATGTCGTCATAGGCGAGCACGGCCGACGACAGACAGTCGATCAGCACGGTCGCCGAAAGGCCCAGCCTCTCGCGCCTCCCGATGGGCGGAAGCCAGGTTCCGCCGGCATCGGCGGCGTGGACGGCCACCGCTCGATCCACCGCCGAAGTCGCGGCCCCGGCCAGCGCGCAGCCCAGCCAGTTCATCAGCACGAGCCGGTAGAAGGGCGGCACCGGCAGGTTCGGCGGGGCGGTGGCGAAATCCACCAATGCGTCGGTCAGCTCTTCAAGCGATGTCATGGCACCCCCGGGGCAAGGTCGCACCTCATTGCAGAGGCGAGAAGGGCGTCGGCTGCAGGATCTGGTTGCTGGCATTGGCCACGATGAAGCCGTCCGCCTCGCTGGCGGTGCGGGCCGCGATCCAGTCGGGATCCGTATGGAACGCGTGCCAGCACCGCTCCCGCTCCTCCAGCGAGGACCAGCGCAGCATATAGGTCAGTTCCTGATGGGATTCGCCGATGACGGTGGTGAAAAAGCCGTGGGGGGTGAAGCCGTGCTTTTCGAACAGCGCGAGGGTCGAGCTTTCGAACCGTTTCATCAGGGCGGGAAGGCGGCCGGGAAGGCAGCGGTAGACGCAGATCTCTAGCAACATGGGGGCCTCGGTTTTTGTGGATGGATGGGTTCGGACAGGGGAGGAGCGATCAGCCGATATAGGCCCCGCCCGACGCGATGATAACTTCGCCATTCACGAAGCTTGCGGCGTCGCTGCACAGGAAGGCGATCACGCTGGCGATTTCCGAAGGGCGGCCATAGCGACCGACAAGGATCTGGCGGCGGATGTCCTCGCCGCTGCGCTCGATCAGGCCGGTGGTCATCGGGGTCTCGATCAGGCCCGGAGAGACGGAGTTCGCCCGGATGCGCGGGGCCAGATCCTTGGCCAGCCCCCTTGTATAGGCCAAGACACCGCCCTTGGAGGCGCCGTAATGAGCATGGCCCCCGGTGCCGCCGACATGCGCCGCGATGGAGGCCACGGTCGCGATCGCGCCGCCGTCCCGCATCACCCGGCCCGCCGCGCGGGTGATGTAGAACACGCCATCGAGGTTGACGCTTTGGGTGCGGCGCCAATCCTCGTCGGTCATGTCGGGAACGAAGCTTTGCTGGTAGATCCCGGCGCAGGTGGCAAGCTGATCGATGCCGCCGAACCGCGCTACCGCCGCCTCGACCACCGCCGCCGCGCTGGCGGAGGACCCGGCGTCGTAACAAACGCAAAGCGTGCGCACGCCCGAAGGGTCGCATTCGCGGGCGGCTTTTCGGCTTCCCTCCTGATCGAGATCGGCCAGAACCACATTCGCCCCGCAGTTCAGGAAATATTCGGCGGTCGCCCGGCCGATCCCGCTGGCCGCGCCGGTGATGACAGCAGTTTTTTCCGAAAAATCGAACATCTTTTCTCCGTCGGGTCGGCCCGGAGCCGCCCGCCATGACTGCGAGGATGAGGCCGGTTCAGCGCAGGCGATAGGTCTTGCGGGCATTGCCCGAGAAGATCGCCAGCCGCTCGTCGTCGCTCAGATCCGCCAGCATCTTCTTGTAGCCGTTCAGCAGGGTGCGATAGCCCGCCACCCGCCGATCGACCGGGAAGTTGCTGCCGAAGATGCTGCGTTCCGGTCCGAAAGCCGCAACGCAATGCCGGACATAGCGCCCCCAGGCCGCGACCAACTGGTCAGACCGGGTCGCCTGAAAGTTGAACCCCATGCGTGAAATGCCCAGACCGCTGAGTTTGACCTGCACGTTCGGCGCCTGCGCCAGCAAGGTGATGCCGCGCGACCAATCGGCGAACACCTCGTCGACAAGAGACTCATAACGCCCCACGCCCAGCGGTCCACCGACATGGTCAAGCACGATGGAAAGCTCTGGCACGCGTTCGGCAAAGGCACGGACGCGCTCCAGTTGCGTGTGGAAGGCCCAGAGGTCGAGCACGAGCCCGCGCCGGGCCAGTTCCCGCGCCGCCGCCTCGAAGGCCGGACTTTCCAGCACGTCGCCGGCCTGATACCCGATCTCGTGATAGCCGGCGACGGGATCGTCGTCATAGGCCACGCGGAAGCGCACGCCGGCGCAACGCCCCTGCCCCGCCTCGATCTGGGCGTCCAGCACGGGGGCGACAGCCTCTCCCATCAGCAGGTCGGCGGCAAAGAGAATGCCCTGGTTCAGCCGGTGGGCGTGACCTTCGGCGCGCCCGGCCTCGGCCAGGGCGAAAAGCGTCTCGCCGATGGGCTGGTATTCTGGGCGCGGGTCGTCCGAGTAATGCATGTTGCATTCGACATAGACGCTGGCCTCGACATTGTGGCCGTCGGTGGCGTCCGCCAGAAACTCGGCGGCGAAATAGTCGAACCCGGTGCGATCCCACAGGTGGATATGCGAATCGACAACGGGAAGTTCGGGGAACAGGATCGGCTCCTGTTCAGGATGCGTTGCGGTCAAGATCTCCTCCCCCTCCTGCTCCTCGGTCTGAGTTGTAGCGCGCATAAATTGGTCTGTCCATTTGTTTTTCGCGTCCCGATCCGACTGTTGCACCGTAGTCGGCATCATGCACCGCCCTGCGCCGCGCAGATATATGTTGACGAAACAGCCTTGGACTTTTATGGACTGACCAAATAATTCGAAGCGCCGGAGCTTGGCATCGATACGCAGGGATGCTGCCGCCGGGGCCGTTTCCGGGGCGCGACCTTTGCTGCCGATTCGTCAATTCCCACGTCGAAAGGCGCTTGGGTGGGCAGGTGGGCATGGGTCCGCCTGCCGAAATGATCACAGGGAGGGTGACAATGCGACAGTTGCAGCAGCGCAGGCTCGGTACGGGGGGGCCGGAGGTTTCCGCGCTCGGACTCGGGTGCATGGGGATGAGCTTCGCCTATGGCCCGGCCGCCGACAGGACCGAGATGATCGCCTTCCTGCGCGAGTCGGTCGAGCGGGGCGTGACCTTCTTCGACACGGCCGAGGTCTACGGCCCCTACACCAATGAAGAGCTTCTGGGCGAGGCGCTGGAACCGTTCCGCGGCAAGGTGGTGATCGCGACCAAGTTCGGCTTCCAGCTGAAGGCGGACGCCTCGCCCGGCTGGGAGGGGCTGGACAGCCGGCCCGAGACCATCCGCAAAGTGACGGAGGGGTCGCTGCGCCGGTTGCGGGTCGATGCCATCGACCTGATGTATCAGCACCGCACCGACCCCGCCGTGCCGATCGAGGATGTGGCGGGCACCGTCCGCGATCTGATCGCGGAGGGCAAGATCAAGCATTTCGGCCTGTCGGAGGCCGGCCCCGACACCATCCGCCGCGCCCATGCCGTGCAGCCGGTGGCGGCGCTGCAAAGCGAATATTCGATGTGGTGGCGCAACCCGGAGGCCGAAATCCTGCCGCTGCTGGAAGAGCTGGGCATCGGCTTCGTGCCCTACAGCCCGCTCGGCAAGGGGTTCCTGACCGGCAAGATCGACGAAAACACCAAGTTCGATGACACCGACGGACGGGCCGACAAGCCGCGCTTTCTGCCCGAGGCGCTGAAGGCGAACCTTGCGCTGGTCGATCTGATCAAGCGATTCGCGGTCGAGCGGGACGCCACCCCCGCCCAGATCGCGCTGGCCTGGCTCCTGGCGCAAAAGCCCTGGATCGTGCCGATCCCCGGCACCCGCAAGCTGCACCGGCTGGACGAGAATCTCGGTGCGCTAGATGTGACGCTGGGCGCGGAGGAGATCCGGGAGATCTCGGAGGCCGCCGCCGCCATCCCGATTCAGGGCGACCGTTATACCGAGGCGGCGAAAAAGCACCTCGAACGGCACTGACCGACCGGCCGGGCGCCGATTGGCTCCGCCCGGATGGGGCGGGGCGGATCCCTCAACATCGCTGCGGCGCCCGGTCCCCCGGCCCCCGCGGGAGAAAGCCATGAAGACGCAAAGACTGCCACTGGACGGCATCCGTATCCTCGACGCGGCCTCGCTGCTGGCGGCGCCGACCTCGGCCACGCTTCTGGGTGAATACGGCGCCGAGGTCATCAAGGTCGAACAGCCCGGCACCGGCGACACCATGCGCCGCTATCCGCCGTTCCACGACGACACATCGTTGCTCTGGAAGGTCATCAGCCGCAACAAGCAAAGCGTGACGATCGACCTGCGGCAACCGCGCGGGCGCGAGCTGCTGAAGGAGATGGCGGCGAAATGCGATGTCGTCACCCTAAACTATCGCCCCGAGACGCTGGCCAAATGGGGGCTGGAATTCGCCGATCTGGTCAAGGTCAAGCCCGATATCGTCGTCTTGCAGTTGACCGCCTACGGCAGCACCGGACCCTATGCGAACCGTCCCGGCTTTGCGCGGGTGGCGGAGGCTTTTGCCGGTCTCACCTATCGCACCGGCCATCCGCAGAACGAACCGGCGCAATCGGGCTATCCGATGTTGGGCGACGGGGTAGCCGGGATCTATGGCGCCTTCGCGCTGATGCTGGCCCTGCGCCAGCGCGATCTGACCGGAGAACCGCAATTCGTCGATCTGGGACTTTACGAACCGCTGCTGCGGATCATCGAGGACCAGATCCCGGCCTGGGCCGAAAACGGCACAGTGATGGAGCGCATCGGCAATTCCAATCCGCTGATCTGCCCGAACGGCATGTTCCCCACGCTGGACGACCGTTTCGTCTCCATCCCCGCCTCGACCGAGGCGCTGTGGCGGCGGCTGGTGGCGCTGATGGGGGACGAGTCGCTTCTGGCCTATGACGACAACCGCATCCGGTTGAAGCACCGCGACCTGATCGAGGGCAAGGTCGCCGAATGGACCCGCTGCCACACACTGAACCAGATCGTCACCATCTTTGCCGAGGCGGGTCTGGCCTGCGGGCCGATCTATTCGGTCGAGGAAATCGCCGCCGACCCGCATATCGCCGCCCGAGGCTCCATCGTCAGGGTCGAGGACCCGGATGTCGGCGAGGTCGCCATGGCCGCGCCAGCCGGCCGCTTCTCCGGGTTCGAGGCCCGGATCGGCAGCCTCGGGCCGCGTCTGGGGGAACATACGGAAAAGATCTTGAATGATCTGCTGGGTTACGGGCCGGACGCGGTCCGGCGCCTGCGCGATGAGGGTGCGGTCTAGCATCCACCGCCGTCCAGGCATGGGGCTCTCTGGACGGCGGGCCATGAATCATGAGGGAGGAACGCCGCATGGCACATCTTCAAGGCCAATATGACCCACGTTTCGAAGCGGTTCGCGAACTTTTGGCGCAGAACCTCGAAACCGGCAAGGAACTGGGCGCGAGCCTTTATGTGAACATCGACGGCGAGGAGGTTCTCGATCTCTGGGGTGGCTGGTGCGAGCGCGAGCACATACGGCCGTGGCAGGCCGACACGATCGTCAACGTCTTCTCCGGGACAAAGACCGTCGCCAGCCTCGCGTTGCTGATGATGGTCGATCGCGGTTTGCTGGATGTGGATGCGCCGGTGGCGCATTACTGGCCGGAGTTCGCGCAGAATGGCAAGGAAAGCGTGCTGGTCCGCCATGTGATGAGCCACACCGCCGGGCTGCCCGCCTGGGAGCCGCCCTTCTCGTTCGAGGACGCGGCCGATATCCGCGGCTCCACCGACCGGCTGGCGGCGCAGGCCGGATGGTGGGAGCCGGGTACCCGCGCCTCCTATCACGCCAGCAGCTTCGGCCATCTGGTCTCGGAAATCGCCCTGCGCGCCTCGGGCGTGCCGCTGCGCGATTTCATCCGCACCGAGATCGCGGAGCCGCTGGAGGCCGATTTCATCCTGGGCCTGGGAGGCGACCAGTTCGACCGGGTGGCGACCATCTACCCGGCCGACGATCCGGCGCCCGCCCCCGCCCCCACGGTCGATGCGGACCGGCAACCCACGGTCGAAGAGCAGATATCGCTGCGGACCCGGCTCGGCTCCTTCTCGGGCACACTGGGCGATCCGCTGACCGTCTTCAACTCCGAAGCGTGGCGGCGGACGGATTTCGCGGGCAGCAGCGGCCATGCCAACGCCCGGGGCCTCGGGCGCTGTCTGACCGCGCTGGCCAATGACGGCTGGGCGCGTGGGCGGCGGCTCCTGTCGCCGGAGGCCATCGCGCTTGTCTTCCGCGAACAGGCCAGTGGCATCGACGCCTATTACGCCCGGCCGATCCGCTGGGGCATCGGCTACGCGCTCGCACCACAGGAGAAAAAGGAGCGGGGGCCCCTGCCCTTCCTCCGTCCGGGACCGCGCACCTGCTATTGGTATGGCACCGGCGGGTCCATGGGTATCGTCGACGCCGAGCGCCGCATCACCATCGCCTATGCGATGAACCAGTGCCAATCCGGGCGCCGCTCGCAGAACGGCGTCTATTACGACGCCATCCTCGACAGTCTCTGACCCTTTCGCGGCCCGCCCGCCGGGGCGGGCGAAACGCCACATCCAATCCCGGACCCTATCCATGCATGTCAATCGAGAACAAGCCCTGGCCCAGGAGATCCTGCCCATATCGGTCGAGATCGAGCGCGGGCGCCTGCGGCTTTTCGCCAAGTCCATCGGCGAGACCAACCCGGTTTACACCGATGTCGAGGCCGCCCGCGCCGCGGGCTATCCCGACCTGCCTGCACCGCCCAGCTATCTGGGCAACGCCATCGAGTTGGACATCCCCGAGCCGCTGCGCTGGATGCAGGACGCCGGCATCGACATCACCAGCACGATGCATGGCGAGCAGCGCATCGACTATCACCAGATGATCTTTGCCGGGGACCAGCTGGTGCTGAACCGCCGGATCGTCGATGTCTATACCAAGAAGGGGGGCGCGCTGGAACTGGTGGTGAAGAAAACCGAGATCACAAGGGACGGGCAGCTGGTGGCCGAAACCTATTGCACCATCGCCGTCATTCACAAGGACATCAAATGATGGATCTTTCCTCTCTCACGGCGGGCACCGAACTGCCGCCGCTGCATATCGGCCGCATCACCCGGCGCGACCTCGCGCTGTTCGCGGGCGGCTCCGGCGACCACCAGCCCGTCCATATCGACATCGATGCCGCCCATGCGCGCGGACGTCAGGACGTGATCGCCCATGGCATGATTTCCATGGCCTATCTGGGCCGCTATCTGGCGAGTCTTTTCCCGCAAGAAAGGCTGCGTTCCTTCAAATGCCGGTTCGTCGCCGTGACCCCGGTCAATGCCGAGCCAGTCTGCACCGGCACCGTCCAGTCGGTCGAGGATGGCCGGGCGACCATCGCCCTGCGCGTCACCCTCGCAGACGGCACGGTGACGACCCAAGGCGAGGCCATGGTTTCGCTGGCCTGAGACAGACGGGTGGGCCGCGCCCGCCCCCTTCTCATTGCGCCGTGCCCAACGGCTTCGCCTGACCGTCCAGCACCAGTTCCTCGCCATAGGAGGTGACATGGCGCAGCATGCGGCGGCGGGCGGCGTCCGCGTCCCTGTCGCGGATCGCATCGGTGATGCGCCGGTGCGACCGCGCCACGATCCGCCGGGTTTCCAAGTCGAATTCCTCGCGGCTGGTGGCGGAATAGAGCGGCGCGGAAATCGAGGCCATGAAGGACTGGAACAGCGGGTTGTGGCTGGCGCGGACGATTCCCATGTGCCAAGTCACATTCAATTCGCTGAAACGAGCGATATCCTCGATCACCGCATCGGCCTCGTCCAGCGCCTTGTCGATCTGCTCCAGATCCTCGGCGGTGCGGTAGCGCGCCGCCTGCGCCGCCGCCACCGGCTCGATCGCCTCGCGCACCGCCAGCAGGTCGACGAAGCGGATGTTGTGGCCCTGGATGAAAAGCTCCAGCGTGCTGCGCACATTCTCGCCATCGGGCGCCTTGACATAGGACCCGCCGCGCCGCCCGCGCCGCACCTCCAGCAGGCCCTTCGCGCCGAGCATCCGCAACGCCTCGCGCACCGTGGCGCGGCTGACATCATACTGCACCATGAGGTCGCGTTCGGCCGGGAAGGAATCCCCCACGGCGAGGTCGCCGCTGCTGATCAGCCCTTGCAGCTGTTCCGCAAGGATCATCGACCGGGGTCCGACATCCCCCGGCGGCGTGTCATGGGCTGTTCCGGCGTTCGGGACCGGGATCTCGCTGGGCATGGCAACTCCTTCATGCATAAGACTTCGGCGCGCGGGCGTCTTGGTCTTACCATATTCCATCAATCTGTCCCAACTGTCCTGATCCTTGCGCTGCGAAACCAGCTATCTGTCCCGCAGCCGCCACACAGGACGCTCCCCAGCGTCATTGTGGGGCGATCAGACGCAGATCCTCGCGCTCCGGGACCGAATAACGCTCGATCATGCGGTGGACCAAGGGTGGGCCGTCGCCGGAGTGAAGCGCCAGCAGCCGGTCCATGTTCGCGGTATCGGCGTTGGTGGGCCGGTGATTGTGCCGCACATAATCAATCCAGGTCGCGACGTGGTAGCTCTCTACCCAGACCTCGGGATGTTCGAGGTCGCGTAGCAACGCCCATTGGCGTCCTCCGTCCCGTCGACGGATACGCCGCCGCTCCACCATCAAGGCGAGGAAGTCGTCGACATCCTTCTCCGCGATCCGCCAGTCAATCATCACAAGGATAGGACCGGAACGCGCCTTGAGCTCAAGGCGGAGCGCCGGTTCACGGAAGCGGTTGGCGGGCTCCAAATCCGCATCCGAGAACTCCGGCATTCGCGACAACCGCCCGATCAGCGCCCCCGCGACCAGGCCCCCCGCCGAGACAAGCAATGCGGTGCGTGGGCTCGACACGGCCGAAATTTCGCCCCATAGCCAGCTTCCCAAAGCCATACCGCCGAAAGCGGTGGTCTGGTAGATGGAAAGCGCCCGACCCAGAACCCAACGTGGCGCGGCAAGCTGGATCGAGGCGTTGAAAACCGACAGAGCCGAAACCCATGCGAACCCGGCCAGGATCGCCCCGACCATGGCCTGCGGCACCCAGGTGGCAAAGGCGATCAACACACAACTGACCGCGGAAAGTACGAACGCAGCCGCCACTACGGTTTCCAGCGTGGCCTTTCGGCGGACCCAGACGCTGGCCAGCGCGCCAAGAATGCCACCAAGCCCAAATCCCCCCAGAAGAACGCCGAACACCGAAGCCTCGGATTGCAGCACATCGCGCACCACCACCGGCAGCAAGGCCAGCACGCCGACCGCCGCCACCCCGAACATAGCGCCACGCAGGAGGATCTGGATCAGGTTGGGCGACAGCGCGACATATCTAAGCCCGGCCGCGATAGCGCTGCCCAGCCTTTCGGCGGGCAGAAGCGGGATCTCGCGCCGGGCCTTCCACAGCAGCAGGACCACGATCAACCCCAGATAGCAGACCGCGTTGAAGGCGAAGGCAACGGTCGGCCCCTGCGACGCGACCAGCACCCCACCCATGGCCGGCCCAATGGCGCGCATGAGGTTGTAGCTCATCGCGTTCATCGTGACAGCCGACGCCAGATCCTCACGCGGAACAAGATCGCGCATCGAGGATTGCCACGCCGGCAGGTGCATCGCAGCGCCCAACCCGAGAAGGAAGGTGAAGGCCAGAAGCGTCCACGGCGTCAACCAACCCAGCCCGCTGGCCACGGCCAGAAGGGCCGAGACCACGGCCATGAAGCATTGCGCCGCCAGCATGACAACACGGCGGTCGAAATTGTCGGCGATGGCCCCGGCCGCAATTGCCAAGACCATGAAGGGCAGCACAGTCGAAGTCTGTACCAGCGCCACCATCCCGTGAGACGGCGTGAGCGCGGCCATCAGCCAGGCCGCCGCCACGTTCTGGACCAGCGCACCGAGATTGGCGGTCAAGGTGGCGGCCCAGATCATGCGGAATACGGGATACTTTAGCGGGGAAAGGACTCCCGAATCTGAACCCAACAATACCGTCCCCACGTATCTAACCTCAATCACAGCCTAATTCTAATCTCGCCCAGATAAAAGGTCTGATCATTTATGGCGACGATCGAAGATCAGGAGAACCTAGGTCATGTTGACAAATGGCGAAGCCAGAGCCTGATGCAGGCGATGTCGATGAA
>WKJB01000059.1_pt1 | contig 41493 bp, 54 predicted proteins | sample 5403331 | NCBI WGS metagenome assembly WKJB01 (sample SAMN13198853, study PRJNA488119) | plastic metagenome | isolation source: water-polyurethane dispersion (WPUD) containing a polyether... | place: Mexico: Mexico City | collected 2016 | reverse complement strand
GCTGTCAAGCGCCGCTAGGACACCCACAAGATGGCCTAGTCCAACAAGGCCTTCGCCCACTACCGCTGGTAAGCATCCGGGTCGCCCGTATGTCTTACCCGAGGGTCGACATCCGGACGGCCTGACATCTCCGATTCCGAAAGAAGGAACACCCCGTGGCACAAGACGTGCTCACCGACCTCACGAAGGTCCGCAACATCGGCATCATGGCGCACATCGATGCCGGCAAGACGACGACGACCGAGCGCATCCTCTTCTACACGGGCGTGAACCACAAGATCGGCGAGACGCACGACGGCGCGTCGACGACCGACTGGATGGAGCAGGAGAAGGAGCGCGGCATCACGATCACGTCGGCCGCCGTCACCTGCTTCTGGAACAAGAACCAGATCAACATCATCGACACCCCCGGTCACGTGGACTTCACGGTCGAGGTGGAGCGCTCGCTCCGCATCCTCGACGGTGCGGTCGCCGTCTTCGACGGCAAGGAGGGCGTCGAGCCCCAGTCCGAGACTGTGTGGCGTCAGGCCGACAAGTACAACGTCCCGCGCATCTGCTTCGTCAACAAGATGGACAAGCTCGGCGCCGACTTCTACTTCACGGTCGACACGATCATCAGCCGCCTCGGCGCCAAGCCGCTCGTCATCCAGCTCCCCATCGGAGCCGAGTCGAGCTTCGTCGGCGTCGTCGACCTGATCGAGATGCGCGCCCTCGTGTGGCCCGGCGACGCCAAGGGCGACGTGACCATGGGCGCCAAGTACGAGGTCGAGGAGATCCCCGAGGACCTCAAGGCCAAGGCCGAGGAGTACCGCGCGGCGCTGCTCGAGACCGTCGCCGAGACCGACGAGGAGCTTCTCGAGAAGTACCTCGGCGGTGAGGAGCTCACGGTCGCCGAGATCAAGGGCGCCATCCGCAAGCTCACGATCGCGGGCGAGGTCTACCCGGTGCTCTGCGGCTCCGCGTTCAAGAACCGCGGCGTGCAGCCGATGCTCGACGCCGTGATCGACTTCCTGCCGAGCCCGCTCGACGTGCCGCCGGTGCAGGGTCACGACGTCAAGGATGCCGAGGTCGTCCTCGAGCGCAAGGCCTCGGCCGACGAGCCGTTCGCCGCGCTCGTCTCGAAGATCGCGGTGCACCCGTTCTTCGGTCGTCTCACCTACATCCGCGTCTACTCGGGCACGCTCGAGTCGGGCGCCCAGGTGATCAACTCGACCAAGGGCAAGAAGGAGCGCATCGGGAAGATCTTCCAGATGCACGCCAACAAGGAGATCCCGGTCCCCTCGGTCACCGCGGGCCACATCTACGCGGTCATCGGCCTCAAGGACACCACGACCGGTGACACCCTGAGCGACGCGAACCACCCGATCATCCTCGAGTCGATGACCTTCCCGGAGCCCGTCATCGAGGTCGCGATCGAGCCCAAGACCAAGGCCGACCAGGAGAAGCTCGGCACGGCGATCCAGAAGCTCGCCGAGGAGGACCCGACGTTCCGCACCGAGCAGAACATCGAGACCGGCCAGACGGTCATCAAGGGCATGGGCGAGCTGCACCTCGACATCCTCGTGGACCGCATGAAGCGCGAGTTCAACGTCGAGGCGAACGTCGGCAAGCCGCAGGTGGCGTACCGCGAGACCATCCGCAAGACGGTCGAGAAGTACGACTACACGCACAAGAAGCAGACCGGTGGCTCGGGTCAGTTCGCCAAGGTCCAGATCACCCTCGAGCCCCTCGAGGTGACCGCCGAGACCTCGTACGAGTTCGTGAACGCCGTCACCGGCGGTCGCGTCCCGCGCGAGTACATCCCCTCGGTCGATGCGGGCATCCAGGACGCGATGCAGGTCGGTGTGCTCGCCGGCTTCCCGACGGTGGGCGTCAAGGCGACGCTCGTCGACGGTGCCGCCCACGACGTCGACTCCTCGGAGATGGCGTTCAAGATCGCCGGCTCGATGGCCTACAAGGAGGCCGCGCGCAAGGCGAACCCCGTTCTGCTCGAGCCGCTCATGGCGGTCGAGGTGCGTACGCCCGAGGAGTACATGGGCGACGTCATCGGCGACCTCAACTCGCGGCGCGGCCAGATCCAGGCGATGGAGGATGCGACCGGCGTCAAGGTCGTGCGCGCCCTCGTCCCGCTGTCGGAGATGTTCGGCTACGTCGGCGACCTTCGGTCGAAGACCTCCGGACGTGCCGTCTACTCCATGCAGTTCGACTCCTACGCCGAGGTCCCCAAGGCCGTGGCCGACGAGATCGTGCAGAAGAGCAAGGGCGAGTGACCCCGGTCACCGCCCAGCAAACCCCACTACAGTAAGAACCATCCAAAGCACGAGCATCCGGAAAGCCATCCGGATGCCTGCGACCGAGTCCTGAGGAGGACACCAAGTGGCTAAGGCCAAGTTCGAGCGGACCAAGCCGCACGTCAACATCGGAACGATCGGTCACGTCGACCACGGCAAGACCACGCTTACCGCGGCGATCTCGAAGGTGCTCGCCGACAAGTACCCGTCGGACGTGAACGTCCCCCGTGACTTCGCCTCGATCGACTCGGCCCCCGAGGAGCGTCAGCGCGGTATCACGATCAACATCTCGCACGTCGAGTACGAGACCCCGAAGCGCCACTACGCGCACGTCGACGCGCCCGGTCACGCTGACTACATCAAGAACATGATCACCGGTGCCGCCCAGATGGACGGCGCGATCCTCGTGGTCGCCGCGACCGACGGCCCGATGGCCCAGACGCGCGAGCACGTTCTGCTCGCCAAGCAGGTCGGCGTGCCCTACCTGCTCGTCGCGCTCAACAAGTCGGACATGGTTGACGACGAGGAGATCCTGGAGCTCGTCGAGCTCGAGGTGCGCGAGCTCCTCTCCTCGCAGGACTTCGACGGCGACAACGCCCCCGTCGTGCGCGTCTCGGGCCTCAAGGCTCTCGAGGGCGACGAGAAGTGGGTCCAGTCGGTCCTCGACCTCATGGAGGCCGTCGACGAGTCGATCCCCGACCCGGTGCGTGACAAGGACAAGCCGTTCCTCATGCCCATCGAGGACGTCTTCACCATCACCGGTCGTGGCACGGTCGTCACCGGCCGCGCCGAGCGCGGTACCCTCGCGATCAACTCCGAGGTCGAGATCGTCGGCATCCGCCCGACGCAGAAGACCACGGTCACGGGTATCGAGATGTTCCACAAGCAGCTCGACGAGGCCTGGGCCGGCGAGAACTGCGGTCTCCTCCTCCGCGGCACCAAGCGCGAGGACGTGGAGCGCGGTCAGGTCGTCGTGAAGCCGGGTTCGGTCACGCCGCACACCGTGTTCGAGGGCACCGCGTACATCCTCTCCAAGGACGAGGGTGGCCGTCACAACCCCTTCTACGCGAACTACCGTCCGCAGTTCTACTTCCGCACCACCGACGTCACCGGCGTCATCACGCTGCCCGAGGGCACCGAGATGGTCATGCCCGGCGACACCACCGACATGACGGTCGAGCTCATCCAGCCGATCGCCATGGAGGAGGGCCTCGGCTTCGCCATCCGTGAGGGTGGCCGCACCGTGGGCGCCGGCAAGGTCACCAAGATCATCAAGTGAGTCCGCAGGGCTCAATGCGCGCAGCGCGTTGAGTCCGGAGGACTCAGGTCGAGCAGGCGGCGCAGCCGCCGTGTCGAGACCTCATCCTCGCCTCACTGATCGCGAAGGGCCCGGATCCGATTGGATCCGGGCCCTTTCGCGTACCGGCGTGTCGTGTCAAGGGGTCGCCCGCCGAGGAGTGAGCACGCGAGACTCACAGCATGGTGAGGCTGCGACGCACGCGCTCGGGCGAGCCCGGCATCCGCCGCGTGAGCCGCGGGCGCGGCTTCGCGTACACGGATGCCGACGGTGCCGCCATCACCGACCCCGAGCTCCGCGCGCGCATCGAGGCGCTCGCCATCCCGCCGGCGTGGACCGACGTCTGGATCTGCAGCTACCCGAACGGCCACATCCAGGCGACGGGCGTCGACGCCGCGGGACGGCGTCAGTACCTCTACCACCCGACGTGGCGCGAGCAGCGCGACCGCCGGAAGTTCGACCGCGCGCTCGCCCTCGCCGAGTCGCTGCCGGCGGCCCGGCGCGGCGTCACGATCGATCTGCGACGCGAGGGGCTGCCGCGCGAGCGTGTGCTCGCGGCCGCGTTCCGGATGCTCGACGTCGCACGGCTGCGGGTCGGCTCGGAGCGCTATGCGCTCGAGCACGGCTCGGTCGGGCTGTCGACCCTGCTGGGCGCGCACGCGCGTGTCGAGGACGGTCGCGTCGTGCACCTCGAGTTCCCGGGCAAGAGCGGGCAGGAGTGGTCGTCGGAGGTGTCGGACCCCGACCTGGCCTCGGTCGTCGCGGCGCTCAAACGCCGTGGCCCGCGCGCCCGGCTGCTCGCCTGGCGCGGCGACGACGGCCCGCATCCGCTCCGCGCCGAGGACATCAACGCCGACATCCGGGAGCGCACGGGCGGCGAGTTCACGGCGAAGGACTTCCGCACGCTGCGCGGCACGTGCGCGGCGGCCGTCGCGCTCGCGCGGACGGGCCCCAAGCACTCGGCGTCGGCGCAGGACCGTGCGATCGCCGCCGCCGTGCGGCAGACCGCCGAGCTGCTCGGCAACACCCCCGCGGTCGCGCGCGCGAGCTACATCGACCCCCGCATCCTCGACCTCTACCGCGACGGCGTGACGGTGGATGCGGAGCGGGCGTCCTCGGTGGAGTCCCAACTGCGGGCGATGCTCTTCGAGTGACGTCTGCGCGCGGATGTCGGCCGGGTGCGCCAGGATGAACGGGTGAGCGCACGGGGTTGGCTGCTGTTCGCGGCGATGGCGCTGCTGTGGGGCGTGCCGTATCTCTTCATCAAGGAGACGGTCGAGACCTTCACACCGGCCGCGATGGTGGCCGGTCGCACCCTCGGCGGGGCGCTCGTGCTGCTGCCGTTCGCGCTCCGGCGTCGGGCGCTGCGGCCGGCGTTGGCCAAGTGGCCGTGGGTGCTCGCCTTCGGCGCGATCGAGATGGCGGGACCGTTCCTGCTGCTCGGCCACGCCGAGCAGACCCTCGACTCGGGCATGACGGGTCTGCTCGTCGCGACCGTGCCGCTCGTCGCGGCGATCATCGCCGTGTTCCGCGGCGACCGCAGCGTCCTGAGGCCGCTGCGACTGCTCGGCCTCCTCATGGGCTTCGCCGGTGTCGCAGTCATCGTCGGCGGCCCCGCGCTCGTGCACGGCGTCGACGGGATCATCGCCGTGGGGGAGGTGCTGCTCGTCGCCGTGCTCTACGCGACCGCGCCCTTCCTCATCGCGTCCAAGCTGTCCGACGTGCCCTCCCTCGGCTCGATCACGCTCGCGCTCGGCGCCGTCGGCGTGTTCTACCTCCCCTTCGCCCTCCTGCTCCCGGGGGGCGCGCCGAGCCTCCGCAGCGGCCTCTCGCTCGTCGCCCTCGCGGTGCTCTGCACGGCCCTCGCCTTCATCGCCTTCTTCGCGCTCATCGACGAAGTGGGGCCCGTCCGCGCACCGCTCTTCACCTACGTCAACCCGGTCGTCGCGATCGCCCTCGGGGCGCTCCTGCTGGGCGAGGAGCTCAGCGTCCAGCTGCTCATCGGCTTCCCGCTCGTGATCGTCGGATGCTGGCTCGCCGCCACGGGAGGGCGCCTCCGCCAGCGCCGCGACGCCCCGATCCCGGAGCCCACGCCCTCCTCCTGAGAGCCCCCTGAGCGCGACGCGCCGAGCGCGACACGCCCGGGTTGCAGCAAATGCCGCCGTGTGGCAGACTTTCATGGTTCAACACGCCGCGCCCCGGTGCGCGGCTCACTCCTCTGGCAGTGCACAGCCCCCGACCCCCAGGATCGGAAGCGGCTGGGCCGCGAGGAGCAGGACGAAGCTTCAATCGAATCCCGAATCCCTCTGGGACACGTGTGCGCCTGCGCCCTCGTGACGTCAGGCGGAATCGGTGATTGACAGAAGAACAGCGGTGCGCGTCGAAGGGCGCGCGGATGTGCGGGCCGATTCGGTGCCGCACGGGAACAAGGAAGAGAGCTGACCATGGCGGGACAGAAGATCCGCATCCGGCTGAAGTCGTACGACCACGCCGGCCTCGATGCATCGGCGCGCAAGATCGTCGACACCGTGACCCGTGCGGGCGCGACCGTCGTCGGCCCTGTGCCGCTCCCGACGGAGAAGAACGTGGTCGTCGTGATCCGTTCCCCGCACAAGTACAAGGACAGCCGCGAGCACTTCGAGAAGCGCACCCACAAGCGCCTCATCGACATCATCGACCCGACGCCCAAGGCCGTCGACTCGCTCATGCGCCTCGACCTGCCCGCCGACGTCAACATCGAGATCAAGCTCTAGTCCGAGCTGAACCGGAAGCCAGAAGGAAACCCATGTCTGCTGTGAAGACGACCAAGGGTCTGCTGGGCACCAAGCTCGGCATGACCCAGGTCTGGGACGAGAACAACAAGCTCGTGCCCGTGACCGTGGTCCAGATCACCCCCAACGTCGTGACCCAGGTCCGCACCGTCGAGAAGGACGGCTACGAGGCCGTCCAGATCGCGTACGGCCAGATCGACCCGCGCAAGGTCAACAAGCCGGCCGCCGGTCACTTCGAGAAGGCGGGGGTCACGCCCCGCCGCCACCTCACCGAGGTCCGCACCGCCGACGCCTCCGAGTACTCGCTCGGTCAGGAGATCGCGGTCGACATCTTCGAGGCCGGCCAGCTCGTCGACGTCGTCGGCACGAGCAAGGGCAAGGGCTTCGCGGGTGTCATGAAGCGCCACAACTTCAAGGGCGTCTCGGCCTCGCACGGTGCGCACCGCAACCACCGCAAGCCCGGCTCGATCGGCGCCTCCTCGACCCCCAGCCGCGTGTTCAAGGGCATGCGCATGGCCGGTCGCATGGGTGGCGAGCGCGTCACCGTCCAGGGCCTCAAGGTCCACTCGGTCGACGTCGAGAAGGGCCTCCTGCTGGTCAAGGGCGCCGTCCCCGGTGCCCGCGGCCGCATCGTCTTCGTCCGCAACGCCGTGAAGGGTGCCTGATCATGGCCGCTACCACTCTCGACGTCGTCGACCCCAAGGGTAAGAAGGCCGGTTCGGTCGAGCTGCCCGGCGCGATCTTCGACGTGCAGACCAACGTCCCCCTCATCCACCAGGTCGTGACCGCCCAGCTCGCCGCCGCGCGCCAGGGCACCCACAAGACCAAGGGTCGCGGTGAGGTCTCGGGCGCCGGCCGCAAGCCGTTCAAGCAGAAGGGCACCGGTCGCAGCCGTCAGGGCTCGATCCGCGCCCCCGAGCACACCGGCGGTGGCATCGTCCACGGTCCGGTGCCGCGCGACTACTCGCAGCGCACCCCCAAGAAGATGATCGCCGCTGCTCTGCTCGGCGTCCTCTCGGACCGTGCCCGCGGCGAGCGCATCCACGTCGTGTCGGACTTCGGCGTCGACGCCCCGTCGACCAAGGCCGCCGCCGAGGTGCTCACCGCGCTCGGCGCCACCAAGAACGTGCTCGTCGTGCTCGACCGTGCCGACGAGGTCGGCGCGCTGAGCGTCCGCAACCTCGCCAACGTGCACGTGCTCTACGCCGACCAGCTCAACGCCTACGACGTGGTCGTGTCGGATGACGTCGTGTTCACCCGTGCCGCGTTCGACGCCTTCGTCGCGTCGAAGGGCGCCAAGACCGAGGAGGCTGCCAAGTGAGCGGCTACAACAAGGACCCGCGCGACATCATCATCGCGCCGGTCGTGAGCGAGAAGAGCTACGGGCTCATCGACGAGGGCAAGTACACCTTCATCGTCGACCCGCGCTCGAACAAGACCGAGATCAAGCTGGCGATCGAGAAGATCTTCGGCGTCAAGGTCGCCTCGGTGAACACCATCAACCGCGTCGGCAAGACCCGTCGTACCCGGTTCGGCATGGGCAAGCGCAAGGACACCAAGCGCGCCATCGTCACGCTCAAGTCCGGCTCGATCGACATCTTCACGGCTGTCGGCTAAGGACCAGGGAAGAGAATCATGGCCATTCGCAAGTACAAGCCGACGACCCCGGGTCGTCGCGGCTCGTCGGTCGCCGACTTCGCGGAGATCACGCGCTCGACGCCCGAGAAGTCGCTCCTCAAGCCGCTCCCGAAGACGGGTGGACGCAACAACACCGGTCGCATCACGACCCGCCACATCGGCGGCGGTCACAAGCGCCAGTACCGCGTCATCGACTTCCGTCGCAACGACAAGGACGGCGTCAACGCCAAGGTCGCGCACATCGAGTACGACCCGAACCGCACGGCGCGCATCGCGCTCCTGCACTACGTGGACGGCACGAAGCGCTACATCCTCGCGCCGAACAAGCTGCAGCAGGGCGACATCGTCGAGTCGGGCGCCTCGGCCGACATCAAGCCCGGCAACAACCTGCCGCTCAAGAACATCCCGGTCGGTACCGTCATCCACGCGATCGAGCTCAAGCCCGGCGGGGGCGCCAAGCTGGCCCGCTCGGCCGGTGCCTCGGTGCGTCTCGTCGCCAAGGACGGCCCCTACGCCCAGCTGCGTCTCCCCTCGGGCGAGATCCGCAACGTCGACCTGCGCTGCCGCGCGACGATCGGCGAGGTCGGCAACGCCGAGCAGTCGAACATCAACTGGGGTAAGGCCGGCCGCAAGCGCTGGAAGGGCGTCCGCCCGAGCGTCCGCGGTGTCGCGATGAACCCGATCGACCACCCGCACGGTGGTGGTGAGGGCAAGACCTCCGGTGGTCGCCACCCGGTCAGCCCGTGGGGTCAGCCCGAGGGCCGTACCCGTCGCCCCAACAAGGAAAGCGACAAGCTCATCGTCCGTCGTCGCACCGTCGGCAAGAAGCGCAAGTAGAGGTAGTAGAAGATGCCGCGCAGTCTCAAGAAGGGGCCCTTCGTCGACGAGCACCTGTTCCGCAAGGTCCAGGCTCAGAACGAGGCGGGTTCGAAGAACGTCATCAAGACGTGGTCGCGTCGCTCGATGATCGTCCCGGCCATGCTTGGCCACACGATCGCCGTGCACGACGGCCGCAAGCACATCCCGGTCTTCGTGACCGAGACCATGGTCGGTCACAAGCTCGGCGAGTTCGCGCCGACGCGTACCTTCCGTGGCCACGAGAAGGACGACAAGAAGGGTCGTCGCCGCTAAGGCGACTGAGGAGGAAGAGAAATGGTGGAGTCGATCGCCCGCGTGCGACACATCCGCGTGACGCCTCAGAAGGCCCGTCGCGTCGTGGACCTCATCCGGGGCAAGCAGGCCCAGGAGGCTCTCGCGATCCTGAAGTTCGCGCCGCAGGGTGCGAGCGAGCCCGTCTACAAGCTCGTGGCGTCCGCGATCGCGAACGCCCGCGTGAAGGCGGACGCGACCAACACGTTCCTCGACGAGGCCGACCTCGTCGTGGCCCGTGCGTTCGTCGACGAGGGCACCACGCTCAAGCGGTTCCAGCCGCGTGCCCAGGGCCGCGCGTTCCGCATCAACAAGCGCACGAGCCACATCACCGTCGTGCTCGCCACGCCGGACGAGCCGGTGCTCGCCGGTTCGGCCGCTGCGAAGAAGGCAGGTAAGTAATGGGCCAGAAGGTCAACCCGTACGGCTTCCGTCTGGGCATCACCACCGACCACACGTCGCGCTGGTTCTCGGACTCGACCAAGCCCGGTCAGCGTTACGCGGACTTCGTGGCCGAGGACGTCAAGATCCGCGAGATGCTCAAGACGAAGCTCGACCGCGCCGGCGTGGCGAAGATCGAGATCGAGCGCACCCGCGACCGCGTCCGCGTGGACATCCACACGGCCCGTCCCGGCATCGTGATCGGCCGCCGCGGCGCCGAGGCCGAGCGCATCCGCGCCGACCTCGAGAAGCTCACCGGCAAGCAGATCCAGCTCAACATCCTCGAGGTCAAGAACCCCGAGGCCGAGGCCCAGCTCGTCGCTCAGGGCATCGCGGAGCAGCTCAGCGCCCGTGTCGCGTTCCGCCGCGCCATGCGCAAGGGCCTCCAGGGCGCCCAGCGCGCCGGCGCCAAGGGCGTCCGCATCCAGGTCTCGGGCCGCCTCGGCGGCGCGGAGATGAGCCGCTCGGAGTTCTATCGCGAGGGCCGCGTGCCCCTGCACACGCTCCGCGCGAACATCGACTACGGCTTCTACGAGGCCAAGACCACCTTCGGTCGCATCGGCGTGAAGGTCTGGATCTACAAGGGCGACATCACCAACAAGGAACTCGCTCGCGAGCAGGCGGCTCAGAAGTCGTCGCGCCCCGAGCGTCGTGACGGCGCGCGCCGTGGCCCCCGGGCCGAGGCCGCCGCAGGAGTCGAGGCGTAATCATGCTCATTCCCCGTAAGGTCAAGCACCGCAAGCAGCACCACCCGGGTCGTTCCGGGCAGGCCACCGGTGGCACGAAGGTCACCTTCGGCGAGTACGGCATCCAGGCCCTCACTCCCGCCTACGTGACCAACCGTCAGATCGAGTCCGCGCGTATCGCGATGACCCGTCACATCAAGCGCGGTGGAAAGGTGTGGATCAACATCTACCCCGACCGCCCGCTGACCAAGAAGCCCGCCGAGACCCGCATGGGTTCCGGTAAGGGTTCGCCCGAGTGGTGGGTCGCGAACGTCAAGCCGGGCCGGGTCCTCTTCGAGGTCTCGGGCGTCTCGGAGGAGCTCGCCCGCGGCGCGCTCACCCGTGCCATCCACAAGCTGCCGCTCAAGGCCCGCATCATCAAGCGCGAGGAGGGAGACGCGTAATGGCCGTCGGATCCAAGGAGCTCGCGCCCGCCGAGCTCGACACCTTCGAGGACGAGCGTCTCGTCGACGAGCTGAAGAAGGCCAAGGAGGAGCTGTTCAACCTGCGCTTCCAGGCCGCCACCGGTCAGCTCGAGAGCCACGGCCGTCTTCGTGCCGTGAAGCGCGACATCGCCCGCATCTACACCGTCATCCGCGAGCGCGAGCTCGGCATCCGTGCCACGCCCGCCCCCGTCGAGGTGCCGGCGAAGGCGACCAAGAAGTCCACCAAGAAGTCGGAGGCCGCGGAGGCCCCCGCCGAGTCCGCTGAGGAGGCGAGCAAGTAATGGCCGACACCAAGAAGGCCGCCGTGAAGCCGGCGAAGGCCGGACACGAGTCCGCCGCCAACGACATCAAGGACGCGGCTGCCCGTGGTTACCGCAAGGTTCGTCGTGGTTACGTGACCAGCGACAAGATGGACAAGACCATCGTCGTCGAGGTCGAGGACCGCGTGAAGCACCCGCTGTACGGCAAGGTCATCCGCCGCAGCTCGAAGATCAAGGCCCACGACGAGCAGAACTCGGCCGGCATCGGCGACCTCGTCGTCATCTCGGAGACCCGCCCGCTCTCGGCTACCAAGCGCTGGCGTCTCGTCGAGATCGTGGAGAAGGCGAAGTAACCCATGATCCAGCAGGAATCCCGCCTCAAGGTCGCCGACAACACCGGCGCCAAGGAGCTCCTCACCATCCGCGTGCTCGGCGGCTCCGGCCGTCGCTACGCGGGCCTCGGTGACGTCATCGTCGCCACGGTGAAGGACGCGATCCCCGGCGGCAACGTGAAGAAGGGCGACGTGGTCAAGGCCGTCGTCGTCCGCACCGTGAAGAAGACGCGCCGTCCCGACGGCTCGTACATCAAGTTCGACGAGAACGCCGCCGTCATCCTGAAGAACGACGGGGACCCCCGCGGTACCCGCATCTTCGGACCGGTCGGCCGTGAGCTTCGCGACAAGAAGTTCATGAAGATCATCTCGCTGGCCCCGGAGGTGCTGTAACCCATGGCGAAGATCAAGAAGGGCGACCTGGTCCAGGTCATCAGCGGCCCCTCGCAGGCCCGCGGCGGTGACCGTGGTAAGCAGGGTCGCGTGATCGAGGTCCTGGTCGACCAGAACCGCGTCGTGGTCGAGGGCGTCAACTACGTCACCAAGCACGTGCGCGTCGGCCAGACCCAGCGCGGCACCAAGACCGGTGGCATCGAGACGCACGAGGCGCCGATCCACGTGTCGAACGTGGCGCTCGTCGACCCGAAGACCAAGAAGCCGACCCGCGTGGGTTTCCGTGAGGAGACCGTCGAGAAGGACGGCGTGAAGAAGACGGTTCGCGTCCGCTACGCGAAGAAGTCCGGAGAGAAGCTCTAATGGCGAACGCGACTGCCGCGGCGGCTGGCAAGATCCAGCCCCGCCTCAAGCAGAAGTACCGCGACGAGATCATCAAGTCCCTCACCGAGGAGTTCGGGTACAAGAACCCGATGCAGGTGCCGGGTCTCGTGAAGATCGTCGTCAACACCGGCGTCGGCGAGGCCGCTCGCGACTCCAAGGTGATCGATGGGGCCGTCAAGGACCTCACGCTCATCACGGGTCAGAAGCCGCAGGTCACCAAGGCCCGCAAGTCGATCGCCCAGTTCAAGCTCCGCGAGGGCATGCCCATCGGCGCCCACGTGACGCTCCGCGGCGACCGCGCGTGGGAGTTCCTCGACCGTCTGCTGACGCTCGCGCTGCCCCGCATCCGCGACTTCCGCGGTCTGAGCCCGAAGCAGTTCGACGGCAACGGCAACTACACCTTCGGTGTGCAGGAGCAGTCGATCTTCCACGAGATCAACCAGGACCAGATCGACCGCGTCCGCGGCTTCGACATCACGGTCGTCACCACCGCGAAGACGGACGACGAGGGTCGCGCCCTGCTGCGCGCGCTCGGCTTCCCCTTCAAGGCCGAGTAACACCCACCCACCCGCGGGGACCGGTCCGCCGAGACCCGCACGAACCGAAGAAGGTCGGACGCCGGTGAACCGGCTCCGAAACCGCCCAGGAAAAAGGAAACCAACGAAATGACGATGACAGACCCGGTCGCAGACATGCTGACCCGTCTGCGCAACGCGAACCGTGCGTACCACGACACGGTCTCGCTTCCGAGCAGCAAGCTCAAGACCCACATCGCGGAGATCCTCAAGCGCGAGGGTTACATCGCCGACTGGAAGGTCGAGGACGCGCGCGTCGGCCAGACGCTCACGATCGACCTCAAGTACGGCCCGAACCGCGAGCGGTCGATCGCCGGCATCAAGCGCGTCTCGAAGCCGGGTCTGCGCGTCTATGCGAAGTCGACCGAGATCCCCCACGTGCTGGGCGGACTCGGTGTGGCGATCCTGTCCACCTCCTCCGGTCTGCTGACCGACCGTGAGGCGAGCAAGAAGGGCGTCGGCGGGGAAGTCCTCGCCTACGTGTGGTGATCTGACATGTCTCGTATCGGACGCCTTCCCATCGACGTGCCCGCGAACGTCACCGTGACGATCGACGGCCAGGACGTCACCGTCAAGGGCCCCAAGGGCGAGCTCTCACTCACCGTCAAGAGCCCCATCGAGGTCAAGCTCGAGGAGGGCCAGGTGCTCGTCACCCGTCCCGACGACGAGCGCGAGTCGCGCTCGCTGCACGGCCTCACCCGCACGCTCATCGCGAACCAGATCATCGGCGTGACCGAGGGCTACTCGAAGAGCCTCGAGGTCGTCGGAACCGGTTACCGCGTTCAGTCCAAGGGCAGCTCGGTCGAGTTCGCGCTCGGCTACTCGCACCCCATCACCGTCGACCCGCCCGCCGGCATCACCTTCGAGGTCGAGGGCAACAACAAGCTCCACGTCCGCGGCATCGACAAGCAGGCCGTGGGCGAGGTGGCCGCCAACATCCGGAAGCTGCGCAAGCCCGAGCCCTACAAGGGCAAGGGTGTCCGCTACGCCGGTGAGGTCGTCCGCCGCAAGGCCGGAAAGGCTGGTAAGTGATCATGGCCGCCATCAGCAAGTCTGCGCAGCGCAACCGTCGCCACGCGCGTCTGCGCAAGCGCATCGCCGGGACCGCGGAGCGTCCGCGTCTCGTCGTCACCCGTTCGGCCCGCCACGTCTTCGTGCAGGTCGTCGACGACACCAAGGGCCACACCGTGGCCTCCGCCTCGACGCTCGAGGCCGACCTGCGCACCTTCGACGGTGACAAGACGGCCAAGGCGCGCAAGGTCGGCGAGCTCGTCGCCGAGCGCGCGAAGAAGGCGGGCATCGCCGCGGTCGTGTTCGACCGCGGCGGCAACAAGTACGCCGGACGCGTCGCGGCCATCGCCGAGGGCGCCCGCGAGGGAGGGCTGGAGCTGTGAGCGACGCCACCGAGAACAAGGAGAACCAGGACGTGCAGTCCGAGGAGATCGCCGAGGGTCAGGTCGTGGAGACCGCCGCGGGCACGCAGCAGGCTCAGGAGCCTCGCGAGGCCCGTCGCGGCGGCCGCGAGCGCGCCCCGCGCAACGACCGCGGTGGCCGTGGCGGCCGTGAGGACAGCCAGTTCCTCGAGCGCGTCGTGACCATCAACCGCGTGTCGAAGGTCGTCAAGGGCGGTCGTCGCTTCAGCTTCACGGCGCTCGTCGTCGTGGGCGACGGCAACGGCATGGTCGGCGTCGGCTACGGCAAGGCGCGCGAGGTGCCGCTGGCGATCTCGAAGGGCGTCGAGGAGGCGAAGAAGAACTTCTTCCGCGTCCCGCGTTCCGGTGCGACCATCCCCCACCCCGTCCAGGGTGAGGCGGCCGCCGGTGTCGTCCTGCTCCGTCCCGCCGCCGCGGGTACCGGTGTCATCGCCGGTGGTCCCGTCCGCGCCGTGCTCGAGTGCGCCGGCATCCACGACGTGCTGTCGAAGTCGCTCGGCTCGTCGAACACGATCAACATCGTCCACGCGACCGTGACCGCCCTCAAGCAGCTCGAGGAGCCCCGCGCCGTCGCCGCGCGCCGCGGCCTCGAGTTCGAGGACGTCGCGCCGGAGCGCCTCATCCGCGCCGAGGCCGACGCACGCGCCGCAGCTACCGCGAAGGTTGGTGCCTGATGGCCGCCCGTCTCAAGGTGACCCAGATCAAGTCCGTTATCAGCGAGAAGCAGAACCAGCGCGACACCCTGCGCAGCCTGGGCCTCAAGCGCATCGGCGACGTCGTCGTGCGCGAGGACACCCCGGCCAACCGCGGGTACGTCCGCACGGTCGCCCACCTCGTGAAGGTCGAGGAGATTGACTAATGGCTGACGAGAAGAAGACGGCGGCGGAGAAGCCCGCCGCCGAGAAGAAGGCTCCGGCCAAGGCTGCTCCGAAGGCCGCTGCCGAGAAGAAGCCCGCTGCGGAGAAGAAGCCCGCCGCCGAGAAGGCCGCCCCCAAGGCGACCGCCTCGAAGGCTGCTGCGGACAAGCCGGCCGCCGAGAAGAAGGCGCCCGCCAAGGCCGCCGCTCCCAAGGCCGCCGCTGCGAAGAGCGACGCCGAGGCCCCCAAGGCCGAGGCCAAGCCCGCCGCCAAGAAGGCTGCTCCCAAGAAGTCGGACGACGTCGCGTCGCGCCCGCAGGTGCTCAAGGCCCACCACCTCCGCCCCGCCGAGGGTGCGAAGAAGGCCAAGACCCGCGTGGGTCGCGGTGAGGGCTCGAAGGGCAAGACCGCCGGTCGCGGCACCAAGGGCACCAAGGCCCGCTACCAGGTGCGCGTCGGCCTCGAGGGCGGCAACCTGAACCAGGTCATGCGCGCCCCGAAGCTCCGCGGCTTCAAGAACCCGTTCCGTGTCGAGTACCAGGTCGTGAACCTGGACCGCCTCGCCGAGCTCTACCCGCAGGGCGGCGACGTCACCATCAGCGACCTGGTCGCCAAGGGTGCCGTCCGCAAGAACGAGAAGGTCAAGGTTCTCGGCACCGGCGAGATTACGGTTAAGCTGAACGTTGCGGTCGACAAGGTCTCGAGCTCCGCGGAGCAGAAGATCGTCGCCGCCGGCGGCTCCGTCAAGTAGCCATCGGGAAGGTGGCCCCACCCGGGGCCACCTCCTCGCCGCACCGACCCGCGTGCGGCACGCTCCAGAATCTCACCCGGGAGGCGTCGTGTTCAGTGCCGTCGCGCGGATCTTCCGCACGCCGGACCTCCGCCGCAAGATCGCGTTCACACTCGGCATCATCGCCCTGTTCCGGCTCGGGTCCTTCGTCCCCGCGCCGTTCGTCGACTTCGGCAACGTCCAGGCATGTCTCGCGGGCAACGCGGGCGCCTCGGGTCTCTACGACCTCGTCAACCTCTTCTCCGGCGGCGCACTGCTGCAGCTGTCGATCTTCGCGCTGGGCATCATGCCGTACATCACCGCGTCGATCATCGTGCAGCTCCTGCGCGTGGTCATCCCGCACTTCGACACCCTCTACAAGGAGGGACAGTCGGGCCAGGCGAAGCTGACGCAGTACACGCGCTACCTCACGATCGCGCTCGGTGTCCTGCAGTCCACGACGCTCATCACCGTGGCGCGCTCGGGCGCCCTCTTCGGCGACACGGGCACCGCCGAGTGCTCGCAGCTCATCGTCGCGGGCGGCGACACCTGGTACGGCATCCTGCTCATGGTCATCACCATGACGGCCGGCACCGGCGTCATCATGTGGATGGGCGAGCTCATCACCGAGCGCGGCGTCGGCAACGGCATGTCGCTGCTCATCTTCACCTCGATCGTCGCCGCATTCCCGAGCTCGCTCGGCTCGATCGCGGCGCAGCACAACATCGAGACGCTGCTCCTCGTGATCGTGATCGGCATCGGCATCATGGTCGCGGTCATCTTCGTCGAGCAGTCGCAGCGCCGTATCCCGGTGCAGTACGCCAAGCGCATGGTCGGTCGCCGCACCTACGGCGGCAACAACACCTACATCCCGATCAAGGTGAACATGGCGGGCGTCGTGCCGGTCATCTTCGCCTCGTCGCTGCTGTACCTGCCGGCGCTCATCGCGCAGTTCAACCAGCCGCGCCAGGGCGAGGACGCGCAGCCGTGGGTCGAGTGGATCTCCACCTACCTCACGCGCGGCGACCACCCGCTGTACATGGCGCTGTACTTCCTGCTCATCGTCGGCTTCACGTACTTCTACGTCGCCATCACGTTCAACCCGGACGAGGTTGCCGACAACATGAAGAAGTACGGCGGCTTCATCCCCGGCATCCGCGCGGGACGCCCGACGGCCGAGTACCTCGACTACGTGCTCACCCGCGTCACGCTCCCCGGCTCGCTCTACCTCGGCATCGTCGCGCTCGTGCCGCTCATCGCGCTCGTGCTCGTCGGAGCCAACCAGAACTTCCCGTTCGGCGGCACGTCGCTGCTCATCATGGTGGGCGTCGGTCTCGAGACGGTGAAGCAGATCGACTCGCAGCTCCAGCAGCGCCACTACGAAGGACTTCTGCGTTGACGGTACGTCTTCTGATCGTCGGACCCCCCGGAGCCGGCAAGGGCACCCAGGCCGCCCGCATCGCGGAGCGCTTCGGCATCCCGACCATCTCCACCGGCGACATCTTCCGCGCCAACATCAAGAACGAGACCGAGCTCGGCAAGCGCGTCAAGGCGATCGTCGACGCGGGCGACTACGTGCCCGACTCGCTCACCAACGAACTCGTCACCGACCGCCTCGCCGAGGCGGACGCGACGACGGGCTTCCTGCTCGACGGCTACCCGCGCACGCCTGAGCAGGTGCGCTACCTCGACGAGCTGCTCGCCTCGCAGGGCCACAAGCTCGACGCTGTGCTGCGCCTCGTCGCGGACCAGGACGAGATCGTGCGCCGCCTGCGCAAGCGCGCCATCGAGCAGGGCCGCGCGGACGACTCCGAGGAGGCGATCCGCCACCGCCAGGAGGTCTACCAGCGCGAGACGGCGCCGGTGCTCGACATGTTCCGCGACCAGGGCCTTCTCATCGAGGTCGACGGGCTCGGCACGGTCGACGAGGTGACGGACCGCATCTGGGCCGCCTTCGCCGAGGCCGGCATTGGCGCTCCCGCCGCCTGAGCCGTCTCCGGCCCGGCCCCGCTTCCGTGTCCCGGGCGGCCTAGGCGTCGATGAGGCGCGTGAGCTCGGCGACGAGGCTCGGGATGTCCGTCGTGCGTGCGACGAGGTTGCGGATGTTCTCGCGGTCGGCGAAGACCTCGACGAGCTGATCGAAGACCTCCTGGAACGAGGCGCGGCCCGACTCGCTGAACGCGATGAACGCGACGACCTCGACGCGGGCGTCGCCCCACGGCATCGAGGTGGAGTTGAGCACGAGCGCGATCGACGTGCGCTCGGCGGTCATCTCCATCGCGTGGGGCATCGCGAGGCCGTCGGTGAAGGCGGTGGACGAGAGGCGCTCGCGCTCGATCGCGCCCGCGACGTACGCCTCGTCGACGACGCCCGCCTCCACCATCCGGGCGCCGAGAGCGCGGATCATGCTCTCGGCGTCGGGCGCGTAGAACTCGCGGAAGAAGAGCCGCTCGTCGAAGTACGACGTGAGCCGTTCGGCGAGCCGGGTGCGCCGCCGCTGTCGCCGCACCCGGGCGATCGCCGAGTGGACGGCCTGCGCGTCGGCCTCCCCGAGGAAGGGGTGCACGACGAGGATGCGGTCGCTCGGCGCCGGCGGGTCGATGACGGAGATCACGAGGTCCCCGGGGAGCGCGTCCCAGTCCACGTCGGAGCGGGTGTCGAGCTGCTCGATCCGCAGGTCCCCGCCGACGGAGGCCTCCACGCGGCGCAGCAGCTCGAGGTGGAGGCGGTGGTAGGCGGGGGCGACGATCGTCGCCGTGACGGCCTGCTCGGTCTGCCGCTGCTCCTCGAGCCGGGCGCCGAGGTGCATCGCGAGGTAGGCGATCTCGTCTTCCGGCACCGCGATGCCGGAGTCGTGCTGCAGCTCGCGCGCGAGGTAGACGGCGAGCTCGTAGATCATCGGGTACCCCGACTTGATGGAGCGGGTGAGCGGGTTGCGGGAGAACGACCCCTCCTGCGCGCGCCGCTGGAGCTGGCGGATGTGCATCGCGAGCCGCAGCAGGAAGTCGTCGTCGCCGTCGAGGTCGACGAGGTACTCGTGGGCGGCCTTCTCGACGATCGCGCGCACCCGCGTGAGCTCCTCGTCGTCGAGCGGGGACGGCCCCGCGTCGACGGGGTCGACGGCGACGCGCGTGCCGAGCAGGAACCCGAGGTAGTCGAGGTCGCCCGGCGGGAGGCGGACCCCGAAGTGCTCCGTGACGAGCTCGTCGAGGATCCGCGGGAACGCGCCCTCGTCGCCGCCCGTCCGGTCGGGGAGCGCGTGGTCGCCCTGCGAGCGGTCCACCGCGATCGCGAGGTGCAGCAGCACGGTGCCGAGGCCGTAGTCGTTGATCTCGTAGCCGTCGGCGACGAGGCGCGCGATGAGGGCCGTCTTGAACGCGGAGAGGTCGCCCGCCGCGAACCAGCTCTCGATGCGATCGACCTCGCGCATCCCGCGGGTGGCCTCGTCGCGGAACAGCGCGCCGATGAGCCGTCGCCGCGCGGTCTCCGGCCCCTCGAGCTGCACGTGCTCGCGCGCCCGCACGATCGTGAGCCCGACGGAGCCGGCGCGGGAACGGGCGCGCGCGAGGTCCGACTCGAGGGTCGAGTCGCTCACGTGAAGTCGCTCGGCGAGCTCGTACACGTCGACGCCCTCGGACGCGGGGTCGGCGTCGAGCAGCGCGCGCAGCACGGCCGAGACGCGGGCGGCGGGGGTCGCATCCTCCTCCCCCTGCCCCTCGCGGATGCGACGGCCCCACTCGGCGCGGTCGAGCCGGTAGCCGTGCGGGCCCGACTCGATGACGGGCACGTCGCCTGCGGCGTTGAGCGCGGCGACGTAGCCGCGGATGCTGCGGTCGGTGACGCCGAGACGCGCGGCGAGGTCGGCTGCCGTCACCCAGCCTCCGTGCTGGGCGAGGGCGTCCGTGAGCTGTTCGTGTCTGGCGACCATCCCACTCCGCTCCGCGACGACCGTGCGTGCCCCCAGTCAAGCAAACCGGGCAGCGGCGCGGGCGGTTCCGGGGGAGATTTCCGGGGCCCCGGAAACGAGCGCGCTGGCGGCCCGAGAGGCATCCGGAGCACACTGGCCTCGCCCGCCGGGAGAGGGAACCGGCGGGCCCCGGACCTGGTGCCGGGACGGCAGCGCCGCCGACGCGACCGCGGGCGGCAGGACGGGAGACGGACGCCATGCGGGTGCTCATCGTGTGCGGCGCCGGTGCGTCGAGCACCTTCGTCGCCCAGCGCCTGCGCCGCGCGGCGGCCGCGCGGGGCGTCGACGTGACGCCGGTCCCGTCGTCGGCCGCTGCCGCCCCGGACCTCCTCCCCGACGCCGACGTGGTGCTCGCGGGAGCCCACCTGGGCGGGCAGCTCGCCGAGCTGGAGGCGGCCGCGGCGGCCGCCGCGGTGCCCTTCGCGGTGCTCGCGGACGCCGCGCGCGCGGACGGCGACGAGCTGCTCGACACGACCCTGGCGGCCGCGGCCGCCGCAGGAAGGACGTCCTGATGGAACGCACGGTCACGATCGCCTCCGGCCACGGGCTGCACGCCCGCCCGGCGAAGCTCTTCACGCAGGCCGTGGCGGCCTCCGGTCACCAGGTGACCATCGGCCGGCCCGGCGGCAAGCCGGTCAACGCCGCGAGCATCCTCGGCATCATCGCCGCCGGCTTCGAGAACGGCGACGAGGTCGTGCTCGACGTGCAGGGCGACGACGCCGAGCGCGTGCTCGACGAGCTCTCCGAGTTCCTCACGACGGACCACGACGAGGCCGACGGATGATCGAGGTGCGCGAGCTGCGCGGCGTCGGCGTCGGCACGGGGATCGTGGTCGGGCCGGTGCTGCACGTCTCGCGCCAGGCGGCCGCCGCGCCGACCGACGCTCCGAGCGCGATCGGCGCCGAGGCGGAGCTCGCGCGCGCCCGCGGGGCGCTCGCCGCGGTCTCGGGGCAGCTCCGCGAGCGCGCGGCCGGCGCCGACGAGGCGACGCGCGACGTGCTCGAGGCGCAGGCCCTCATGACCGACGACCCCGAGCTGCTCGCCGCCGTCGAACGGCACCTCGAGTCCGGGGTGACCGCCGAGAAGGCGGTGACGGATGCGTTCGGCGAGTTCTCCGCGCTCCTCGCCGACGCGGGGGAGTACTTCGCCGAGCGCGTCGCCGACCTCCGCGACCTCGCCGACCGCGCCGTCGCCGCTCTGCAGGGGCGCTCGACGGAGCTCGTGGCCGACCCCGGGCATCCGTACGTTCTCGTCGCGCGCGACCTCGCGCCCGCCGACACCGCCGTGCTCGACCTCGACCGGGTGCTCGCGTTCGTCACGAGCGAGGGCGGGCCCACGTCGCACACCGCGATCCTGGCCCGCCAGCGCGGCATCGTCGCGATCGTCGGCGCAGCGGGCGTCGAGTCGCTGCGGGACGGCACCCAGGTGATCGTCGACGCAGAACGCGGTCGCGTGTTCGCCGACCCGGACGCCGCCGAGCTCGCCGACGCGGAGGCGCGCATCGCGGCCCGCGAGGCGGCCGCGGCGGCACCCGCCGGGCCCGGCGCGCTCGCCGACGGCACCGCCGTCAAGCTCCTCGCCAACCTCGGGAAGCCGGGCGAGGCGGCGGAGGCCGTGCGGCTCGGCGCCGAGGGCGTGGGCCTCTTCCGCACCGAGTTCCTCTTCCTCGACGACGACGCGACCGCGCCGACCGTCGAGGCGCAGCAGGCGAGCTACCGCGAGGTGCTCGCCGCGTTCGCGGGCAAGCGCGTCGTCGTGCGCCTGCTCGACGCGGGCGCCGACAAGCCGCTCGCCTTCCTCTCGCCCGGGGAGGAGGAGAACCCGGCCCTCGGTCGGCGCGGGCTCCGGGCGCTCCGGGCGTCGGAGTCCGTGCTCCGCGACCAGCTCGCGGCGCTCGCGGCGGCGCAGGCCGAGACGGAGGCCGAGCTCTGGGTCATGGCGCCCATGGTCGCGACGGTCGAGGAGACGGTCTTCGTGACGCGCGCGATCCACGAGGCCGGCATCCGCACGGCGGGCGTCATGGTGGAGATCCCGTCGGTCGCGCTCATCGCCGACCGCGTGCTGGCCCGCACCGACTTCGCGTCGATCGGCACCAACGACCTCACGCAGTACACGATGGCCGCCGACCGCCAGCTCGGCTCGGTCGCGGCGCTGCAGGACCCGTGGCACCCCGCGGTGCTGCGGCTCGTGGAGGAGGTGGGCGCCGCGGGCGCCGCCTCCGGCAAGCCGGTCGGCGTGTGCGGCGAGGCCGCCGCCGACCCCCTCCTCGCCGTCGTGCTGGCAGGGCTCGGGGTCACGAGCCTGTCGATGTCGCCGACGGCGCTCGCAGACGTCCGCGTATCCCTCGCGCGGTACACCCTCGACGACGCACGCGCGATCGCCGAGGCAGCCCTGGCGGCCGATGAGGCCGCCGATGCCCGAGAGGCGGCCCGGGCGGCCGCCGACACCATCACCGCCGGGCGCCAGCCCGGCGACCGAGCCAGGAGGCACACACCATGACGACGACGTCAGCGACGACGGCACCGCGGGGCGGGGGAGCCCGCGTCGCCGTCCAGAGATTCGGCACCTTCCTGTCGGGCATGATCATGCCCAACATCGCGGCCTTCATCGCCTGGGGCCTCGTGACCGCGATGTTCATCCCGAACGGCTGGTTCGGCAGCGACAGCCCCGTGGCGGCCTGGCGCTGGGCGGACTCGGCGATCCTCGGCGGAGGGGAGGCGTCCGACGGGAGCGTCTGGACGGGCCTCGTCGGGCCGATGATCACCTACATGCTGCCGCTCCTCATCGCCTACACGGGCGGCCGCATCGTCTACGGCGTGCGCGGCGCGGTCATCGGCGTCGTCGTCACGATGGGCGTCGTGATCGGCGCCGAGGGGACGGTCATGTTCCTCGGCGCCATGATCTGCGGTCCGCTCGCGGCGTGGATCCTCAAGCAGGTCGACAAGATCTGGGCGGGGAGGATCAAGCCGGGCTTCGAGATGCTCGTCGACAACTTCTCGTCGGGCATCCTCGGGTTCCTGCTCGCTCTCGCCGCGTTCTTCGGGCTCGCGCCGCTCATCAAGATCTTCAGCGACGCACTCGGGGCGGCCGTCGGGTGGCTCATCGAGACGGGCCTCATCCCGCTCGCCTCGATCCTCGTCGAGCCGGCGAAGGTGCTCTTCCTCAACAACGCCATCAACCACGGTGTGTTCACCCCGCTCGGCTCCGAGCAGGTGGTGGAGAACGGCAAGAGCCTGCTGTTCCTCGTCGAGGCCAACCCCGGACCGGGTGCGGGCCTCCTGCTCGCGCTCACCGTGTTCGGTGTCGGCGCGGCGCGCGCGACGGCTCCGGGCGCGTTCATCATCCAGTTCCTCGGCGGCATCCACGAGGTGTACTTCCCGTACGTGCTCGCGAAGCCGCTGCTCATCCTCGCCATGATCGGTGGCGGCGCGACGGGTGTGCTCACCAACGTCATCTTCAACTCCGGCCTGCGCGCCCCCGCGGCGCCCGGGTCGATCTTCGCGGTCGTGATCCAGACGGCGCCCGACAGCTACCTCGGCGTCATCGTGTCGGTCGTGCTCGCGGCGGCGGTGACGTTCCTCATCGCGATGCCGATCCTGCTCGCGAGCCGCAAGCGCGACCTCGCGTCCGAGGCGGATGCCGACGCGCGCCTCGCCGAGTCGATCGCGGCGACCTCCGCGAACAAGGGCAAGGAGAGCTCGGTGCTCTCGGGCCTCGCGGCCAACGTCGCCGGAGGCGGGGACGTCGCCACGAAGACGATCCAGAAGGTCGTGTTCGCGTGCGATGCGGGCATGGGCTCGAGCGCGATGGGCGCATCCGTGCTGCGGAACAAGTTCAAGAAGGCGGGCATCGAGGTCGACGTGTCGAACGCGGCGATCGCGAACCTCACCGGTGACGAGGACCTCGTCATCACGCAGAATGAGCTCACGCCGCGGGCACGGCAGAAGGCGCCGGACGCCGTGCACGTGTCCGTCGACAACTTCATGAACTCGCCGCGCTACGACGAGGTCGTGGACCTCGTGAAGAACCAGCGCGAAGGGGCCGCCGAGTAGGCCCGCGGGGTCCGGCGGCGAGAGAGGAGCACACCATGAGCGACGACATCCTGACGCCTGAGCGCGTGGTGCTCGCCGACCGGACCCCGACCCGCGAGGAGGCGATCCGCGACGTCGGACGCCTCCTCGTGGAGGCCGGCGCGGTGCGGCCGGGCTACATCGACTCGATGCTCGCCCGGGAGGCGACCGTGTCGACCTCGATGGGCAACTACCTCGCGATCCCGCACGGCACCAACGAGGGGCGCGAGTACATCGACCGCACGGCGCTCGCCGTCATCCGCTACCCCTCCGCCATCGACTGGGGGGGAGACGAGGTGCGGTTCGTGGTCGGCATCGCGGGTCGCGAGAACGAGCACCTCGAGATCCTGGGCCGGATCGCCGTGCTGTTCTCGGAGGACGACGAGGTGCAGGCGCTCCTCGCTGCGCCCACCGCGGAGGAGCTGTACGCTCGCATCTCGGCCGTCAACGAGGACTAGGTCCGCGAGAGTACGCACTTTTCCCGCGACACGCCGCGCGGCGGACGCAAAGTACGTACTCTCGCGGATTATGCGGAATCGCTCCGGATCGGGTACGATCGATCTTTGGTGCCTTGTGCCCGTTGGGCCGTCCGCACCGAACAATCACCCGCATGACCGAGTGTCACCGATAGCGATTCAGAGGGTATGGCCAAGAAAGACGGCGTCATCGAGATCGAGGGATCTGTCCTCGAGGCTCTGCCGAACGCGATGTTCCGCGTCGAGCTGAGCAACGGGCACAAGGTTCTCGCCCACATTTCGGGCAAGATGCGTCAGCACTACATCCGCATCCTCCCCGAGGATCGCGTGATCGTGGAGCTGAGCCCCTACGACCTGACCCGCGGCCGCATCGTCTACCGCTACAAGTGACGTTCGAGAAGTAACGGCCTGCCCGTCGGCAGGTACGAGGACAGCGAGAAGGAAACATGAAGGTCAACCCGAGCGTCAAGCCCATCTGCGACCACTGCAAGGTCATCCGCCGCAACGGCCGCGTGATGGTCATCTGCAAGTCGAACCCGCGCCACAAGCAGCGTCAAGGATAAGAAAAAGGTCCTTTCGGACCTTTTTCCCTTGACGCCGAGGCCCTCTGGGCCTCGGACATACTGCCAACCGCGGTAGACCCGCGACTCGACAACTCAACACATAGAAGAAGCACCGCCAGAACCTCGCGAGAGGGGACACCTCGGGTTCGGAGGCCCGGGCACCGGCGGCGCTCCACACCTCCGATCGACTCCATAAGGAGAAGCCGTCATGGCACGTATCGCCGGCGTCGACATCCCGCGCGAGAAGCGCGTCGAGGTCGCCCTGACGTACATCTACGGCGTGGGCCGCACTCGCGCGCTCGCGACCCTCAAGGAGACCGGGATCTCCGGTGACATCCGCGTGAAGGATCTGACCGACGACCAGCTCGTCGCCCTTCGCGACTTCATCGAGGGCAACTACAAGGTGGAGGGTGACCTCCGCCGTGAGGTGCAGGCCGACATCCGCCGCAAGGTCGAGATCGGCTCCTACGAGGGCCTCCGCCACCGTCGCGGCCTGCCCGTCCGCGGTCAGCGCACCAAGACCAACGCACGTACTCGCAAGGGCCCGAAGCGCACCGTGGCCGGCAAGAAGAAGGCAGGTAAGAAGTAATGGCTGCTCCGAAGGCCGCCGCGCGCAAGCCGCGTCGCAAGGAGAAGAAGAACATCGCTGTGGGCCAGGCCCACATCAAGTCGACGTTCAACAACACGATCGTCTCCATCACCGACCCGTCGGGTGCCGTCATCAGCTGGGCCTCCTCGGGTGGTGTGGGCTTCAAGGGCTCGCGCAAGTCGACCCCCTACGCTGCGCAGCTCGCCGCCGAGTCGGCTGCCCGCCAGGCGCAGGAGCACGGCATGAAGAAGGTCGACGTCTTCGTCAAGGGCCCGGGCTCGGGTCGTGAGACGGCCATCCGTTCGCTCCAGGCCGCTGGTCTCGAGGTCGGCACCATCAACGACGTGACGCCTCAGGCGCACAACGGGTGCCGTCCCCCGAAGCGTCGTCGCGTGTGATCTCGCCGCTCGGATGACCGGGTCCTGATCCGGTCATCCGAGCGCGCCAACGTCTTTCCACAACTCAACAAACGGCGGCCCAGCCACCCGCCGCATCTGTCGTGGGCGTCATATGGCGGACGCCCTCGCCGAAAGGAAACCACGTGCTCATCGCACAGCGTCCCACTCTCTCTGAAGAGGTCATCTCGGAGTTCCGCTCCGCCTTCGTCATCGAGCCCCTCGAGCCCGGCTTCGGTTACACGCTCGGCAACTCGCTGCGTCGTACCCTGCTCTCCTCGATCCCCGGGGCCGCGGTCACGAGCATCCGCCTCGACGGCATCCAGCACGAGTTCGACACCATCCCGGGTGTCAAGGAGGACGTCGTCGAGATCGTCCTCAACATCAAGAACCTGGTCGTCTCGAGCGAGCACGACGAGCCCATCACCGCCTACCTGCGCAAGACCGGCGCGGGCCAGGTGACCGCCGCCGACATCTCGGCGCCGGCGGGTGTGGAGATCCACAACCCGGACCTCGTCATCGCCACGCTCAACGACAAGGCCAAGTTCGACCTCGAGCTCACCATCGAGCGCGGCCGCGGCTACGTCTCGGCGACCCAGAACCGCAGCGAGTTCTCGGAGGCCGGCCAGATCCCGGTCGACTCGATCTACTCGCCCGTGCTCAAGGTCACCTACCGCGTGGAGGCCACCCGTGCGGGTGAGCGCACCGACTTCGACCGCCTCGTGGTCGACGTCGAGACCAAGCCGGCGATCTCGCCGCGCGACGCGCTCGCCTCGGCCGGCCGCACCCTCGTCGAGCTGTTCGGCCTCGCCCGCGAGCTCAATACCGCGGCCGAGGGCATCGAGATCGGGCCCGCCCCGGTCGACGCGGTGCTCTCGAACGAGCTGTCGATGCCCATCGAGGACCTCGACCTCTCGGTGCGCTCGTACAACTGCCTCAAGCGTGAGGGCATCAACACCGTCAGCGAGCTCGTCGCCCTCTCGGAGACGCAGCTCATGAACATCCGCAACTTCGGTCAGAAGTCCGTGGACGAGGTGAAGGACAAGCTCGTCGAGCTCGGCCTCTCGCTCAAGGACAGCGTGCCCGGCTTCGACGGCGCGCACTTCTACGGCGGATACGACGACGAGACCGTCTGAGCCCCGCACTGACTCGAAACTGATTCTGGAGAACGACTGATCATGCCCCAGCCCACCAAGGGTCCCCGTCTCGGTGGCGGTCCGGCGCACGAGCGCCTGCTGCTCGCGAACCTCGCCGCGGCCCTCTTCACGCACAAGAGCATCACGACCACCGAGACGAAGGCGAAGCGCCTGCGCCCCGTGGCCGAGCGCCTCATCACCTTCGCGAAGCGCGGCGACCTGCACTCGCGTCGTCGTGTGCTGTCGGTCATCCGCGACAAGTCGGTCGTGCACGAGCTCTTCGCCGAGATCGCGCCGCTCGTCGCGGAGCGTGAGGGCGGGTACACCCGCATCACCAAGATCGGCAACCGCAAGGGCGACAACGCGCCCATGGCCGTCATCGAGCTCGTGCTTGAGCCGGTCGTGAAGAAGCCGGCCTCGTCGAAGAAGTCGGCCGCCCGCGTGGAGACCCCGAAGGCGGAGGCGAAGCCCGCCGCCGAGGAGGCCCCGGTCGAGGAGACCGAGGCCGCCGTCGAGGAGACCGCCGAGGTCGAGGCTCCCGTCGAGGAGGCCACCGAGGCCGCTGCCGAGGAGACCGCTGCCGAGGAGACCGCCGAGGAGTCGGAGGAGAAGTAACTCCCCGCATCCGCCGTTCAGAAGGCCCCGCTCATCGCGAGCGGGGCCTCCTGCTGTCTCCGCGAGGATGTGGGGCGGCTGTGCGTCAGACGGGGCGGGGGAGCGACTCGTCCGCGATCGTGTCGCGCAGCGGCGGGAGCGCGGCGAGGCGCATGAGCGCCTCCTGGACGGTCGCGGTGAAGATCCGGGCGCCGGCCGAGCCGAAGTGCACGCGGTCGCGCGCGAGCACGTCGAGGTGGGGCTGGATCGCCGTGTACCAGTCGGCGAGCTCGACGTCGCGGTACTGCCACGCGAACGCGACGAGCTTCTCGTTGACGCCGGGGATCCAACCGCGCGGCGCCTGCGCCGTCACGAGCACGAGCTCGCGCTCGGGCCCGATGATCTCGCGGATGGTCACGAGCGTGTCCCACGAGATCGCGCCGTTGGTGCCGAGGGCCACGACGACGGTCGGGCGCAGCATCCCCGCGTCGCGCAGCGAGCGGAGGATGTCGGGCGCCGCCGACATCGAGCGCGAGACGGCCGCGTCGATGTGGATCCCGGGGAACGCCGCCTGGAGCTCGGGGACCGCGGCGAGCATGACGGAGTCGCCGACGGCCGTGATCCGGTCGCCCTGGAGCTGCGGCGGCGGTCCCGTCGGATCGCTCGTGGGCGTCGAATCGGGTGACCGCGTGGGGCTCGCGGTGTCGCGGATGGCGTCCTGACCGGCCTGGATGCGGTCGGCGACGTCGCTCTGCCACGGCTGGACGATGACGGCGCTCGTCGTCCCGGCGAGCCCCACGAGCAGCAGCACGAGGGCTGCGGCGCTGCCGACGGTCGCGAGGCGGGCGGGGCGCCATCCGGCCGTCCAGGTGCGCCACGCGGCGCGGAAGCCGTCGCGGCGGATGGGCGTCTCCACGTAGCGGAAGCTCAGCGCCGCGGCTGCGACGGTGATGACCGCCGCGATCCCGCCGAGCGCCCACGCGAGGGCCGGCTCACTCGTCCAGTCGGGGAGGGCCGCCGCGAGCAGCACGAAGACGGGCCAGTGCCACAGGTAGATGCCGTAGCTGCGGTGTCCGATCCAGCGCAGCGGCGCGACGTCGATCGCGCGCGCGAGCGGCGACCCGGGCACGAGGAACGCGGCGATGAGCACCGCCGTCATCGCCGCCGCCGCGAGGAGCCCGCCGCGGTAGGCCCAGTCCTCCTCGCCCGGCATGAGGATCGAGAGCGCGACGAGCCCCGCGAAGGCGAGCGCCCCGGCGACGCCGAGGCAGCGGCGGGCGGCGCGCGGCCACTCGAGCGCGCGCGGCGACCACCAGCGGCTCACGACCGCGAGCAGCGCGCCGATCGTGAGGCCGAAGGCGTGGGCGCCCGTGTTGTAGTACACGGAGGTCGGGTTGCCGGGCGTCAGGAGCACGGCCATCGCGGCGGCGGAGGCGAGCGTCGCGAGCGCGAGCGCGACGATCCGTCCCGCACGCGGCAGCCGCAGCACGACCAGCAGCAGCACGAGCGGCCACAGCAGGTAGAACTGCTCCTCGACGGCGAGCGACCACAGGTTGCGGAACAGCTCGGGCGCCGTGCTCGCGAAGTAGTCGGACCCGCTCGCGATGAAGTACCAGTTGCTCGAGAAGGTGAGGGCCGTGGCGAGCTGGGCGCCGATCCCCACGAGCACGTCCCCGCCGAGGAGCAGCGCGACGCTGCTGCACGCGAGCAGCAGCACCACGAGCGCGGGGAGCAGGCGACGTGCGCGCCGCAGCCAGAACGCGCCGAGGCGGATGCGCCCCGTGCTCTCGTGCTCGACGAGCAGCAGGCGCGTGATGATGAACCCGCTCACGACGAAGAAGACGTCGACCCCGAGGTAGCCGCCGACCACGGCGCCCGGGGTGAGGTGGAAGAGCACGACGACGATGACGGCGAACGCGCGCAGGCCGTCGAGGCCCGCGACGTGGCCGCGGGGCACCTCGCGGGTCGCAGTGCGCCCGGCCGAAGCAGAGGCCGGCGGCGGGGCGGGGGCCGTATCCGCGGTGCGGGGCGAGGCCGTCCGCTTCGGCGACGCCGTGGCGGTCGCGGGCTTCGCTCCCGGTCGCACCGGCGGCTTGGAGCCGGGGCGGGTCTCCGGCTTCGCCGTCGGCTTCCGCTGGACGGCCGCTGAGCCGCCCGAGCCCGGGCGCGCGGAAGCGGACGGGCGCGTGCGGGAGCGCTCGTCCTCGGGTCCGGGCGTGGGCGGGGTCATCGGCGGGTCACCCGCTCCAGCCTAAACTCGCTTCGTGGACACCCCGGAAGCCCCGACGCGCATCCGGCTCGACCTCGCCTACGACGGAACCGACTTCACGGGGTGGGCGCGCCAGCCGGGCCTGCGCACGGTGCAGGGCGTGCTCGAGGACGCGCTCGCGACGCTCTTCGGGCGCACGGGCGCCGAGCCCCCGCGCCTCACCGTCGCCGGACGCACGGATGTCGGGGTGCACGCCGTCGGACAGGTCGCCCACCTCGACCTCGCCCCCGTCCAGCTCGCCCAGCTCGAGCGCCGGCCCCGGGGCCGAGGCGCGGGCGCAGCCGGGGTCGCCTCGCTCGCGCGGCGCATCAACGGCATCGTCGGCCAGGCCGCCGACGTGCAGATCCTGCGCGCGACGGAGGCCCCCGTCGGGTTCGACGCGCGCTTCTCGGCGGTGTGGCGCCGCTACGAGTACCGCATCGCCGACGCCGCGGCGCTCCGCGACCCGCGCACGCGCGCGTTCACGCTGTGGCACCCCGCCGAGCTCGACGTCGCGGCGATGGACGCCGCCGCGCGCTCGCTGCTGGGCCTCCACGACTTCGCGGCCTACTGCCGTCCGCGCGAGGGGGCGACCACCATCCGCACCCTCCAAGAGTTCGGTTGGCGTCGCGACGACGACGGGGTGCTCGTCGCGCACGTGCGCGCCGACGCCTTCTGCCACTCGATGGTGCGTGCCCTCGTCGGCGCGTGCGTCGCCGCGGGGGAGGGGCGCTTCGCCGTCGAGCGCGCGGCCGGCATCCGCGACGAGGGCCGCCGCACGAGCGAGTTCATCGTCATGCCCGCGCGGGGGCTCACCCTCGTCGAGGTCGGCTATCCGCCCGACGAGGAGCTCGCCGCGCGCGCCGAGCAGACGCGCGCCAAACGCGGTTTGCCTGAGGAAGCCTTCATCGACTAGTCTGTTGAGGTTGTCTGCGCGCCGCGCAGGCGACCAGTTGGGCCCTCCACCGTCGGGTTCCGGCTCCTTCGGGGCAGGAACGCACACCGGAGCGGGATTCACGAACACCACCGACCAGAATCGAGTCATTCCATGACGCGTACGTTCAGCCCCACGCCGGCGGATGTCAAGCGCGAGTGGGTCGTCATCGACGCCACCGACGTCGTGCTCGGCCGCCTCGCCAGCCACGCCGCCGCCATCCTCCGCGGCAAGCACAAGCCCACCTTCGCCCCCCACATGGACATGGGCGACTTCGTCATCATCGTGAACGCCGACAAGGTCGCGCTCACGGGTGCGAAGCTCGAGCAGAAGAAGGCCTACCGCCACTCGGGTTACCCGGGCGGCCTCTCGGCCACCACTTACTCGGAGCTGCTCGAGAAGCACCCGACCCGCGCGGTCGAGAAGGCCATCCGCGGCATGCTGCCGAAGAACTCGCTGGGTCGCGCCCAGATCAAGAAGCTGAAGGTGTACGCCGGCGCCGAGCACCCGCACGCCGCGCAGCAGCCGAAGCCCTACACCCTCACCCAGGTCGCGCAGTAAGCGCCGAGAGACTTCCAAGGACATCACCGATGGCGAAGATCGAAGACACCGTGTCGGACGAGGTTCTCACCTCCTTCTCGACCGAGACGCCCGCTGACGAGGCTCCGCGCGCTCCCCGCGCCGTGCTCAACGTCTCCGGCGCGGCCGTGGGCCGCCGCAAGGAGGCCATCGCCCGCGTGCGCCTCACCCCGGGAGCCGGCGAGTTCACCGTGAACGGCCGCACCCTCGAGGACTACTTCCCCAACAAGCTGCACCAGCAGCTCATCAACGACCCCTTCAAGGTGCTCGACCTGCTCGGCTCCTACGACGTGAAGGCGAAGATCACGGGCGGCGGCCCCTCGGGTCAGGCGGGCGCCCTGCGTCTCGCGATCGCCCGTGCGCTCAACGAGATCGACCGTGAGAACAACCGCCCGGCGCTCAAGAAGGCCGGCTTCCTCTCGCGCGACGCCCGCGTCATCGAGCGCAAGAAGGCCGGTCTCAAGAAGGCCCGCAAGGCGTCGCAGTTCTCGAAGCGCTAAGGCTTCCCACAGGACACGCGCATGCCGCGTCTCTTCGGCACTGACGGGGTCCGAGGGCTGGCGAACGGTGATGTCATCACCGCGGATCTGGCCCTCGGCCTCGCTCAGGCAGCCGCCTACGTCCTGACGCAGGGCCGCCACGCGGACCAGGTCCGCGGAGAGGGGCGGCGTCCCCGCGCCGTGCTCGCGCGCGACCCCCGCGTTTCGGGCGAGTTCATCTCGGCCGCCGTCGCCGCCGGGCTCGCGAGCTCGGGCATCGACGTGCTCGACGCCGGCGTCATCCCGACCCCGGCCGCGGCCTTCCTCGTCGCCGACATCGACGCCGACTTCGGCGTCATGGTCTCGGCGTCGCACAACCCCGCGCCCGACAACGGCATCAAGTTCTTCGCGATCGGCGGCGTCAAGCTGCCCGACGAGGTCGAGGACCGCATCGAGGCCGCGATGGGCCGGCAGAAGCTCGCCCCGACCGGCGCGGGCGTCGGCCGCATCCGCCGCTTCTCCGACGCCGAGGACCGCTACCTGCTGCATCTCCTCGGCACCCTCGACGTGCGTCTCGACGGCCTCAAGGTCGTCATCGACGCCGCGCACGGCGCCGCCGCGGGCGTCTCGCCCCAGGTGTTCACGGATGCCGGGGCCCAGGTGACCGTCATCGGTGCCGATCCCGACGGCCTCAACATCAACGACGGCGTCGGTTCGACGCATCTGGAGAAGCTGCAGGCGACCGTGCGCCTCACGGGTGCCGATCTCGGCATCGCCCACGACGGCGATGCGGACCGCTGCCTCGCGGTCGACGCCGACGGCAACGTCATCGACGGCGACCAGATCATGGCGATCCTCGCGATCTCGCTCAAGCGCCGCGGCCACCTCGCCCACGACACCCTCGCCGTCACGACGATGAGCAACCTCGGGCTGCGCGTCGCGATGGCCGAGCACGGCATCGACATCGTGCAGACCGCCGTCGGCGACCGCTACGTGCTCGAGGCGATGGGCGAGCGCGGTCTCTCGCTCGGCGGCGAGCAGTCGGGGCACATCATCTTCAGCGAGCACGCCACGACGGGCGACGGCATCCTCACGGGCCTGCAGCTCGCGGCCGAGATGGCGCGCACCGGCAAGAGCCTCGCGGAGCTCGCATCGGTCATGACGGTCTACCCGCAGGTACTCGTCAACGTGCGCGGCGTCGACCACCACGCGCTCCACGACGACGCGATCGCCGAGGCCGTGCGCCGCCACGAGGCCGCGCTCGGCGAGGACGGCCGCGTGCTGCTGCGCCCCTCGGGCACCGAGCCGCTCGTGCGCGTCATGGTCGAGGCGCGCGAGCACGACGAGGCCCAGCGCATCGCCGACGAGCTCGCCGGGATCGTGCGCGAGCGCCTCGCCCTGCCGTAACGTCGGATCCGACGAAGGGAAGACGGATGCCGCTGACCGGGGAGTACGAGCCGAGCACGTCGGAGTGGGCGCGCCAGCAGGCCGAGGCCTATGAGGCATCGGGCGGAACCGAGGCGAACGAGCTGCGCGGCGTGCCCATCATCGTGATGACCTCGGTGGGCGCGAAGAGCGGCAAGCTCCGCAAGAGCCCCCTCATGCGCGTCGAGCACGACGGCGTCTACGCGGTCGTCGCCTCGAAGGGCGGCTCGGACGACAACCCGAACTGGTTCCACAACCTCGTGGCGAACCCGCACGTCGAGCTGCAGGACGGCGCCCACCGCGCCGACTACCTCGCGCGTCGCGTGGAGGGCGAGGAGCGCGAGCTGTGGTGGGCGCGCGCAGTCGAGGTGTGGCCCGACTACGCCGAGTACCAGAAGAAGACCGAGCGCGTCATCCCGGTTCTCGTGCTGGAGCCCATCGAGGCCGACTGAGCACGCGCCGCGGTCCGGAACCACCTCGCGGCGCAGACGACCGGGAGTCAGACCTTCCGGATCAGCACGTTCGACACCGTGTGGTCGGACGCCTTCCGCAGCACGAGCGAGGCGCGCGCCCGCGTCGGGGCGATGTTCTGCTCGAGGTTCGGGCCGTTGATCTGGTCCCAGATGGAGCGCGCCCGCGCGACCGCGTCCTCCTCGCTCAGCGACGCGAAGCGGTGGAAGTAGGAGCGCGGGTCGGCGAAGGCGCCCCGCTGGAGGCGCAGGAAGCGCTCCACGTACCAGTTCTCGATGTCGACGGTGCGGGCGTCGACGTAGATCGTGAAGTCGAAGAGGTCGCTCACCGCGAGGCGCGCGCCGGGCTGCGGCGGCTGCAGCACGTTGAGCCCCTCGACGATGAGGATGTCGGGGCGCCGCACGACGATCTCGGCATCCGGGACGATGTCGTAGACGAGGTGCGAGTAGACGGGGGCGCGCACCTCCTCGACGCCGCTCTTCACGCGGCTCACGAAGCGCAGCAGCGCGCGGCGGTCGTAGCTCTCGGGGAAGCCCTTGCGCTCCATGAGGCCGCGGCGCTCGAGCTCGGCGTTCGGCAGCAGGAAGCCGTCGGTCGTGACGAGCTCGACGCGCGGGGTGTCGTCCCAGCGGGCGAGCAGCTCGCGCAGGAGGCGCGCGGTCGTCGACTTTCCGACGGCCACGGAACCGGCGACGCCGATGACGAACGGCGTCGGCGGCTCGTCCCCGGTGCCGAGGAAGCCGCGCGTCGAGCGGTGCAGGGCCTTCGCGTTGGCCGCGTAGAGGTTGAGGAGCCGACTGAGCGGCACGTAGACGTCGGCGACCTCGCGCAGGTCGAGCGCATCCCCGAGCCCGCGCAGCCTGACGAGCTCCTCCTCCGTGAGCGGATGCGCGGTCGTCGGGGCGAGGGCCGCCCAGGCGGCGCGATCCAGCTCGAGGAACGGGGTCGCCGGAGCCTGACGCTCGCCGTTCTCAGCCATCCCTACGAGCGTAGTGGGCTGCAGGCGTCACCCAGGCCCGCTGGCCTAGGATCGACCCCATGTGCGGAATCGTCGGTTACGTGGGTTCGGGGAGCAGCCTCGAGGTGCTGCTCGGCGGGCTCAAGCGGCTCGAGTACCGGGGCTACGACTCCGCCGGCGTCGCGGTCCTCTCGCCCTCGGGCGAGATCGGATCGCGCAAGCGCGCGGGCAAGCTCGGCATCCTGTCGGACGACCTCGCCGAGCACCCCATCGCCGACGGCGGCACCGGCATCGGCCACACCCGCTGGGCGACGCACGGCGGCCCGACCGACGTCAACGCGCACCCGCACTTCGGCGACGACGGCCGCCTCGCGCTCATCCACAACGGGATCATCGAGAACTTCGCCGAGCTCAAGGCGGAACTCGCCGAGGCCGGCGAGAGCTTCGAGAGCGAGACCGACTCGGAGGTCGCCGCGCTCCTCGTGGGCCGCGCCTTCCGTGAGACGGGCGACCTCACCGAGGCGATGCGCCGCACGGTCGCGCGTCTCGACGGCGCCTTCACGCTCCTCGCGCTCCACAAGGACGCCCCCGGCGTCGTGGTGGGCGCGCGCCGCAGCTCGCCGCTCGTGATCGGCCTCGGCGAGGGCGAGAACTTCCTGGGATCCGACGTCGCCGCGTTCGTCGAGCACACGCGTCGCGCGATGGAGATCGGCCAGGACCAGATCGTCACGATCCGCCCCGACTCGGTCGAGGTGATCGATTTCGCGGGAGACCCCGCCGAGGCCTCCGAGTTCGAGGTCGCGTGGGACGCCTCCGCCGCCGAGAAGGGCGGCTGGCCGAGCTTCATGAAGAAGGAGATCGACGAGGAGCCCGACGCGGTCGCCAACACGCTCCTCGGGCGCGTGCACGAGGGCGCCACGACGCTCACCGAGCTCGACGACGTCGCCGACGCGCTCACGGGCATCAACCGCGTGCTCGTGCTCGGCTGCGGCACCGCCGCCTACGCGGGCCTCGTCGGCAAGTACGCGATCGAGGCGTGGGCGCGCATCCCCGTGGACGTCGAGCTCTCGCACGAGTTCCGCTACCGTGACCCGGTGCTCGACGAGCGCACGCTCGTGGTGTCGGTGAGCCAGTCGGGCGAGACGATGGACACCCTCATGGCCGTGCGCTACGCGCGCGAGCAGGGGGCCCGCACGCTCTCGATCTGCAACACCCAGGGCGCGACGATCCCGCGCGAGTCGGACGCCGTGCTCTACACGCACGCGGGCCCGGAGGTCGCGGTCGCCTCGACGAAGGCGTTCGTCGCCCAGGTCACGGCCCTCTACCTCCTCGGCCTGCACCTCGCGACCCTGCGGGGCACGCTCGACGAGAAGGGCATCGCGACGCAGATCGCGGAGCTCGAGGCGGTCCCCGCCAAGATCCGCACGGTCGTCGACTCGGCATCCGCGCGCATCGCGGAGCTCGCGCACTGGATGAGCGACACCCAGTCGGTGCTCTTCCTCGGCCGCCACGTGGGCTACCCGGTGGCCCTCGAGGGCGCCCTCAAGCTCAAGGAGCTCGCCTACATCCACGCGGAGGGCTTCGCCGCCGGCGAGCTCAAGCACGGGCCCATCGCGCTCATCGAGCCGGGGCAGATCGTGTTCGTCGTGGTGCCGAGCCCGCGCGACCCGTCGTCGCTGCACAAGAAGGTCGTCTCCAACATCCAGGAGATCCGCGCCCGCGGCGCACGTGTCATCGCGATCGCGGAGCTCGGCGACGTCGCCGTCGTGCCGTACGCCGACGAGGTCATCCGCATCCCGCTCGCCTCGCCGCTCGTCGAGCCGCTGCTGTCGGTCGTGCCGCTGCACATCTTCGGCATGGAGCTCGCGACGGCGAAGGGACTCGACGTCGACCAGCCGCGCAACCTGGCCAAGTCCGTCACGGTGGAGTGACCGTGATCGTCGGATTGGGCGTCGACGTCGTCGACCTGGCCCGATTCGAGCGCGCGGTCTCCCGGACGCCCCGCCTGCGCGAGCGCCTGTTCGCCGAGAGCGAACGGATGCTGCCGCTGCGCTCCCTCGCGGGCCGGTTCGCGGCCAAAGAGGCGCTCGTCAAGGCGCTCGGCGACGCCGAGGACGTGCGCTGGATCGACATGCGCATCGCATCCGACGCGAGCGGCAACCCGTCGTTCGCCGTCGAGGGCCCCCTCGCGGCGCTCCTCGAGCGGCGCGGCGTCTCCGCGCTCCACGTCTCCATGAGCCACGACGCGGGGGTCGCAGTGGCGACCGTCGTCGCGGAGCGGCTGCCGTGACCGCGCCGCTGCGGGAGGCCCGCATCCGGCTCGACGCCCTCGCGCACAACCTCGAGATCGTGCGCGGGATCGTCGCCCCCGCGCGTGTGCTCGCTGTCGTGAAGGCCGACGCCTACGGGCACGGCGCGCTGCCCGTCGCCCGCACGGCGGTCGAGGCGGGCGCCGACTGGCTCGGGGTCGCCGACCTGCGCGAGGCGCTCGCGCTGCGCGAGGCCGGCATCCGCGCCCCCCTGCTCGCGTGGCTGCATGCGGCCGAGCCCGACTACACGGCCGCGGTCGAGGCGGGCGTCGACGTCGGGGTCTCCACGCGCGGCCAGCTCGAGGCGGCCGCCGCCGCGGGCGCGGACGTGCACCTCAAGCTCGACACGGGGCTCAGCCGCAACGGCTTCGCGCCCGCCGAGACCGCCGAGGTCCTCACGCGCGCGGCCGAGCTCGAGCGCGCCGGTCGGCTGCGCGTGCGCGGCCTCATGAGCCACCTCTCGGGCACCTCCCCCGACGACGACGCGGCGCAGTGCGCGGCCTTCGCGGACGCCGTGGCGCTCGCCGAGGACGCGGGCCTGCGTCCCGAGCTGCGGCACATCGCCGCGAGCCTCGCCGCGCTCACGATGCCCGGGGCGCGGTTCGACATGGTGCGCGTCGGGATCGCGATGTACGGGCTGTCGCCCGATCCGTCCGTCGACCCGGCCTCGCTCGGCCTCCGCCCCGTCATGCGCCTCGTCTCGCGGGTCGCGGCGGTGCGCCGGGTGCCCGCCGGGACGGGTGTGTCCTACGGCTACGTGCACCGCACCCCCGGGGAGACGACGCTCGCGCTCGTGCCCCTCGGCTACGCGGACGGCATCCCGCGCTCGGCCTCCGACATGCTGCGCGTGCGCATCGGCGACTCCGTGTTCCCCCAGGTCGGCCGCATCGCGATGGACCAGTTCGTCGTCGACGTGGGCGACGCGCCCGTCGCGCCGGGAGACCCGGTCGTGCTGTGGGGCGACCCCGCCGAGGGCGAACCCGGTGTCGACGCGCTCGCGGCCGCGAGCGGCACGATCGGCTACGAGCTCGTGACGCGCATCGGACCCCGCGTCGCGCGGGTGACGACGTGAGCGAGCACCGGTTCGAGGTGCCGGACGCGGAGGCCATGGAGGCGCTCGGCGCCTACCTCGCGTCCCAGCTCCGCGCGGGCGACCTCGTGCTGCTGAACGGCGAGCTCGGCGCCGGCAAGACGACGCTCACGCGCGGCATCGGCGAGGCCCTCGGCGCGCGCGGCCAGGTGACGAGCCCGACGTTCGTGCTCGCGCGCACGCACCCCACCGCATCCGGCGTCCCCCTCGTGCACGTCGACGCGTACCGGCTCGCGACGGCGGCCGAGGTGGAGGACCTCGACCTCGACTTCGAGGGCTCGATCACGGTCGTCGAGTGGGGTGCGGGCAAGATCGACGGCGTGGTCGACTCGTGGATCGAGGTCGACATCGATCGGCCGATCGGCGGCGACCCGGAGGCCGACGACGCCCCGCGGCACGTGCGGGTCGCGGCATACGGCCCCCGCTGGGAGGGCGTCGAGCTCCGGCCCGCCCCGCCGACGTAGGCTTGTCCGGTGCTGCTGGCGATCGACACCTCGACGGGGACGAGCGTCGCCGTCGTCACCCGCGAGGGCACCCGGGCCGAGCGCACGACGGCCGACACCCGCGGGCACGCGGAGGTCATCGGCGCGTTCATCCGCGACGTGCTCGCGGAGGCGGGCGTCGAGCCGCGCGAGCTCGAGGGCGTCGCGGTGGGCATGGGGCCCGGGCCGTTCACGGGCCTGCGGGTCGGCATCGCAGCCGCGCGGGCCTTCGCCCTGGGCATCGGCCGCCCCGTGCTGCCCGTCGTCTCCCACGACGCGGTCGCCTACGGACGCACCGAGCGCGTGCTCGTCGTGACGGATGCGCGCCGCCGCGAGTACGCCTGGTCGCGGTATGCGGCCCCGGGCTCCGACGGGCTCCCCGTCCGCATCGAGGGCCCGTCGCTCACGCCGGTCGCCGATTTCGACACCGTCACCTCCCTCGCCGGTTACGTGCGCGTCGACGCCGCGACGATCGACGCGGGGCTGCTCGGCATCCTCGCCCTCGCCCGTCACGACGCGGGTCTTCCGGCCGGCCCGGCCGAGCCGGTCTACCTGCGCGCGCCCGACGTCACGCTCTCGACGCCGAAGCGGGTCACGCCGTGAGCTGGACCATGCGCGCCGCCACGGCATCCGATCTCGACGCGATCGACGCGATCGAGCGCGCCACCTTCCCGACCGACGCGTGGTCGCGCGAGCTCATCGCCGCCGAGCTCGCGGGCGCCCACACCCACTACCTCGTGGCCGTCGACGACGCGGGCGCCGTCATCGGCTACGCGGGCCTCCTCGCCCCGCGCGGCTCGGGGCAGGGCGACATCCAGACCATCGCCGTCGCCGAGCCCGCCCGCCGCCAGGGGATCGGCGCGGCGCTCCTCGACGCCCTCCTCGCGGAGGCGCGCGCCCGCGCGGCCTTCGAGGTCTTCCTCGAGGTGCGCGCCGACAACCCCGGGGCCGAGGCGCTCTACGCGAGCCGCGGATTCGAGCGCATCGCCGTGCGCCCGCGGTACTACCAGCCCGACGGCGTCGACGCCGTCGTCATGAAGGCGGTGCTGTCATGAGCGGACCGCTCGTGCTCGGGATCGAGACGAGCTGCGACGAGACGGGTGTCGGCATCGTGCGCGGCACCGAGCTGCTCGCAAACGTCATCGCGAGCTCGATGGACGAGCACGCCCGCTACGGGGGCGTCGTGCCGGAGATCGCGGCGCGCGCCCACCTCGAGGCGCTGAGCCCCGCGATCCAGGAGGCGCTGCGCACGGCGGGCGTCGCGCTCGACGACCTCGACGCGGTCGCCGTCACGAGCGGGCCCGGGCTCGCGGGCGCCCTCATGGTCGGTGTCGGCGCCGCGAAGGCGCTCGCGCTTGCGACCGGCAAGCCGTTCTACGCCGTCAACCACCTCGTGGGGCACGTGGGCGCCGACCTCCTGGGCCACGACCCCCTCGTCGGCGAGGGCGAGCTCGAGCTGCCGACGATCGCCCTGCTCGTCTCGGGCGGCCACACCTCGCTCCTGCTCGTGCGCGACCTCGTCTCCGACGTCGAGCTGCTCGGCGAGACGATCGACGACGCCGCGGGGGAGGCCTTCGACAAGGTCGCGCGACTCCTCGGGCTGCCCTACCCCGGCGGTCCCGAGATCGACCGGGCCGCTGCCGACGGCGACCCTGCGGCCATCCGCTTCCCGCGCGGGCTCACCGCCGCGAAGGACCTCGAGCGGCACCGCTACGACTTCTCGTTCTCGGGCCTCAAGACCGCCGTCGCGCGCCACGTCGAGGCCGCGCGCGCATCCGGCGGCCCGGTGCCCGCCGCGGATGTCGCTGCCGGCTTCCGCGAGGCGGTCGTCGACGTGCTGCTCACGAAGGCCCTCGCCGCGTGCCGGGACCTCGGCGTTCCGCGCCTGCTGCTCGGCGGCGGCGTCGTCGCGAACCGCCGGCTGCGGGAGGTCGCGGTCGAGCGGTGCGCGGAGGCGGGCGTCGCGCTACGCATCCCCCCGCTCTCGCTCTGCACCGACAACGGCGCCATGATCGCGTCGCTCGCCGCCCAGCTCATCGCGGCGGGCCACGCGCCGTCGAGCCTCGACGTGGGCGCCGACTCGACTCTCCCCATCACCCACATCCAGGCCTGACGGGAGCGGTGGGTTGCCGGGCGGGGCGTCGGCTGCCAGCATGGCGGAGACCACCCGAGGGGGATCCATGTCCGACGCCGCCCACCCGTCCGCACCCGAGCCGATCGCGCCGCCGGAGCCGGTGCCTGCGCCCGGCCCCGCTCCGGTCGCGGCGCCCGTCAACCCGTACGTCGCGCCGACTGCGACCCCGGTGAACCCGTACGTCGCGCCGGCCGCGAGCCCGGTGAACCCGTACGTCGCCCCGATGGCGGCGCCCGCCGAGCCCGGCGCCTATCAGCCCGTTCCCACGAGCCCTCCGCCCGCTGCGCTCGCGCCCTACTCGACCACGGGCGCCGCCTACGCCTACGGGCCGCGCACCAGCCCCCTCGCCATCACCTCCCTCGTGCTCTCGCTCGTCGGACTGGTCACCTGGATCACCGGGATCGCCGGTGTGATCACCGGCCACATCGCGCTCCGGCAGATCCGGCGTACGGGCGAGGGAGGCCGCGGCATGGCGCTCGCGGGCGTCATCATCGGGTACGTGCTGACCGGGTTCCTCGTGCTCTACACGCTGTTCATCGTCTCGATGTTCGTCGGCCTGGGCGTGTTCAGCAGGTACTGACGACCAGCCCGCCGCGTCGCGTTGACACCTCCTGACGCCGCTGCGAGCATGGGGCGGTCCCTCAGTCGAAGGAGTTCGGACATGACCGATACCACCACCCCTGCCTCCCCTGAGGAGGAGCCGACGCCGAGCGCGCCCGCCGCGCCCGCCGCCGAGACGCCCGCCGCCGCAGCCGCCGAGCCGGTCGCTGCGCCTGCCGCACCGGGCGCGGCGTACGGGTTGGCGGCGGGCGCAGCGGCAGGGGCTGCGTAGG
>WKJB01000057.1_pt1 | contig 41918 bp, 43 predicted proteins | sample 5403331 | NCBI WGS metagenome assembly WKJB01 (sample SAMN13198853, study PRJNA488119) | plastic metagenome | isolation source: water-polyurethane dispersion (WPUD) containing a polyether... | place: Mexico: Mexico City | collected 2016 | reverse complement strand
ACAACCACTGACCCGCACGGTGCCGAGAAACTCCACCACACAGCGGGACGTCACCGTAACTCATCCTCGCGATGCGCTCGCGACGCCCGATCGCCCGGAATCCGCACCGCTCGTGGAGTGTGAGGCTCCCCGCGTTCTCGGGGAAGACCGACGCCTGCACCGTCCAGATGCCGAGGTCGTCGGCGCAGCGCAGAAGGTGCTCGAGGAGGGCGCGGCCGACGCCGCTACCCCGCGCATCCGAGCTCACATAGACCGAGTGCTCGACGACGCCCCGGTAGACCTCGCGTGCGGAGACCCGCGAGGCGGCGGCCCACCCGACGATGCGACCCTCGAGCTCCGCGACCCAGGAGAGCCCGCTCACCCGGGTGGAGATGAAGGCGTCGCGCTCGGGCGGCGCCGCCTCGAAGGTGGCATGTCCGGTGGCGATGCCCTCGGCGTAGATGCGCTCGACCGCGAGCCAGTCGTCGGGTCGCAGCTCCCTCAGCTCGAGGCTCATCCACGCGCCTGCGCAAGGTCGAGCTCGGAGATGAGCCGCTCGACGCGGCCGCGGATCTCGTCGCGGATGGGCCGCACCGCCTCGATCCCCTGGCCCGCGGGGTCGTCGAGCTCCCAGTCCTCGTAGCGCTTGCCGGGGAACACCGGGCAGCTGTCCCCGCAGCCCATCGTGACCACGACATCCGACTGCCGCACCGCGTCGACGGTGAGCACCTTCGGCGTGTTCCCGGCGATGTCGATACCCTCCTCCGCCATGGCCGCGACGGCGACAGGGTTGAGGGAGCCCTTCGGCGCGGACCCCGCCGAGAGCACCTCGACCCGGTCGCCCGCGAACGCCCGCAGGTAGCCGGCGGCCATCTGGGAGCGGCCCGCGTTGTGCACGCAGACGAACAGCACGGTCGGCTTGGTGCTCACCCGCAGCAGCTCCCGCCGGATGCGGTGGCCGCGCCGCTGCCGCACGATCCGACCGCGAGGTCGGTGCTGCACACCCCCGTGGCGGGCAGCACGAGCTCGGCGACGCCGTGCGGCGAGACGGTGCCGCACGAGTGGAGGTTCGGGTCGATCATCGGCGCGAGCCTTCGCGGCGCCTCAACGATCTCGTCGAGGTCGAGGCGGATCTCGCGCAGCATCCCGAGGTCGGGCCGGAACCCGGTGGCGTTGACCACGACATCCGCCTCCACCGTCTCGAGCTCCCCGCCGCGGCGCCCGGTGATGAGCACCTTGTCGCCGGAGCGCGCGAGCGACACGATCTCGAAGCGGTCGAGCTTGGCGATCCGGCCGCTCGCCACATGCGCGTCGACCGCGCTGCCGAGCGAGGCCCGCGCCTCGAGCTGGTCGTCGTCCGAGGAGCTCACGCGCACGGCGCTCGCGTTGCGGATGGCCCAGGTGACGCGGGTGCCGGGCTCGTCGTCGGCCAGACGCGCGAGCGCGAGGAGCGTGTTGGCCGCGGAGTGGCCGGAGCCGACGACGAGCGTGTGACGGCCGGCGAAGCGGGCGCGATCGCGGCCGAGCACGTCGGGCAGCGCGTGAGTGATGCGATCGCGCACCTCGTCGAACCCGAGAGGCTCGAGGCCCGACGACGCGAGCGGGTTCGGCGTCTCGTGGGTTCCGGATGCGTCGATGACGGCCCGCGCGGTGACATCCGCGATCCCCTCCGCCCCGCGGGTGCGCAGCAGGAACGGCACCTCCTCGCGCCCGGTCGAGCGGGTGCGGTCCATCCCCTCGCGCGAGACCGACACGACCTCCGTGCCGTAGCGGATGCGCGACGCGATCCGGTCGAGCGCGGCGAGCGGCGCGAGGTACTCGGAGACGAGCTCGGCGCCCGTCGGGAGCACGTCGGCGGGCGGCGCCTGCCATCCGGTCGCCCCCAGCAGCCGCTCGGCAGCGGCGTCCACCAGCAGCGACCATGGCGAGAACAGGCGCGTGTGGCCCCACGACCGGATCGACGAGGCGACGGCGTCGCCCTTCTCGTAGATCACGAAATCGACACCCCGTTCGACGAGGTGCGCCGCCGCGGCGAGCCCGATGGGGCCGGCACCGATGATCGCGACGGGCAGCCCCTCCAGGCGTGCGCCCGTGTGCACGGGGGGCGCGAGGTCGGTGAGGGTCATGGTCGCCTTTCGGGGTACCGACGCGGGATATCGACATTCTTCGATGAATCCATCATCGCGATTCATCGAGGAATGTCAATGTAGGGCTATGCTGGCCGCGTGTCCACCATCGAGCTGCTCCCCGTGCGGGACCTCGCGGCCTGCTGCGCGCCGCTCACCCGCGAGACGATCCCCGCCGAGCAGGCGACGGACCTCGCCCACCGGCTCAAGGCGCTCGCCGACCCGACGCGGCTGCGCCTCATCTCGATCGTCGCGGCATCCGACGGCCAGGGGGCCTGCGTCTGCGACCTCACGGAGCCCGTGGGCCTCAGCCAGCCGACGGTGTCGCACCACCTCAAGCTGCTCGTCGACGCCGGGTTCCTCACGCGCAGCAAGCGCGGCACGTGGTCGTACTACCGACTCGTGCCCGGCTCGCTCGACGCCGTGGCAGGCCTGCTGACGACGGCCTAGCATCCCGCGGGAGCGGGCACGGGACTCCCTCCGTGCTCCGCCTCCAGGATTCGAACCTGGACCTCACGGCTCCAAAGGCCGTCGTGCTGCCGTTACACCAAAGCGGATCGCGCCGAGGCGCGCGCTCAAGTCTTGCAGACAGGCGGGGCGGTCTCCCGTCAGGTCGCCCGGCGCCGCATGAGCACGAGCGCCGCGGCGAGACCACCTCCGAGCACCAGCACGAGCAGCACCGCGATCCAGATCGGCGTCGCATCGAACCCGGATGCCGCGGGCGTCTCGTCGAGAACGTCCTCGCCCGCCTGCGGGTCGGAACCGGAATCCGTCCCGCCACCGTCACCGTCACCGTCACCGACATCCGTCTCTCCACCGGTGGGATCACCCGCGCCCTGAGCGCGGATGGCGGAGATCGACCCCGCCTACGGCCCGGCCGTCACCGAGTGGCATCCGCGTGCGCTCTCGATGCTCGCGCGCGGGCACGCGCAGGGCACGATCCGCCCGGACGTCACCGCCATGGACGTCTCGCACCTCCCGGCGCTGCTCGCCCCGCTCGGCACCCTGCCCCAGCCCGCGCGCCGGCGGCGCGGACGGCGGCGCCGACGGCAGCGACACGGCCGAGGGCTGACGCCCAGAGGCTCAGCGCCGCTTGGTGACCGTGTCGAGGAAGAGGTTCGCGATCCGCTCGTCGTCGATCTCGAGCGCCACCTCGACGTCCACCCAGCCGTCGGCGAGGCCGTGGAAGAGGTCCTCGCCGGGGAACTGGCGACGGTCGACGATCGTCTGCCCGCGGCCGTAGCCCGCGAGCTCGACGCGCACCGGCAGGTGCTCGGTGCGCAGCGCGTCCGGGGCCACGATGCTGCACACCGCCCCGGCGTCGCCGATGTGGCCGAGGTACACCGACTCGGCCCCGTCGCGGTCGCGGATGCGGTGGTTGACGAGCTGCCCGACGAGCGACGACACGGGGTCGGCGGATGCAACGAGCTCGAGCGCGACCTCCTGGGGCACCGACACGCGCTCGAACACGTCGAGGCCGTACATGTAGAGCGGCACACCCGAGTCGAGCACGATCGCGGCGGCCTCCGGGTCGTGCCACACGTTGAACTCGGCGACCGCGGTCGCATTGCCGGCACCCGCGGCGCCGCCCATGAAGACGACGCGCGCGATGTTCTCGGTGACCTCCGGGTACGTGCGCAGCAGGAGGGCGATGTTGGTCTGCGGGGCGAGCGTCACGAGGGTGACGGGCTCGGGGTGCGCGAGGATGGTGCGCCGCAGGAACTCGACCGCGACCTCCGGCTCGGCCGCGCGCTCGGCGGGCGGGAGCTGGATGCCGGCGAGACCGTCGCCGCCGTGCACGTGGCCCGCGTCGCGCGCCGGCTCGATGAGCGGGCGCTGCGCGCCGGCGGCGACCGGCACGTGATCGGCACCCACGGCGTGGAGCACGCGGAGCGTGTTGTCGACGACGAGCGGCAGGCTCGCGTTCCCGGCGACGCAGCTCACCGCCACGAGGTCGAGCTCGGGGTGCGAGGCGGCGAACAGCAGGGCGAGGGCGTCGTCGACGCCGGTGTCGACGTCCAAGATCACGGGAATAGGCACCGGAACATTCTGTCGGAGCGCGGCGGGTGCTCCGATCGCCATAATGGGCAGATGCCCGAGAACGACGAGGTCGACCGGATCGTCGCGGCGTGGCAGCAGGCGCACCCGGAGCTCGACTTCTCTCCTCTGCAGGTGCTCTCGCGTGTCGGCCGCCTGGCGAAGCACCTCGACCGCGCCCGCCGCGATGCGTTCAACAGCTCGGGCCTCGAGCCGTGGGAGTTCGACGTGCTTGCCGCGCTCCGTCGCGAGGGCACCCCGTTCCAGTCGAGCCCGAAGGCGCTCCTCCAGCAGACGCTCGTCTCGAGCGGCACGATGACGAACCGCATCGACCGCCTCGTCGAGCGCGGCTTCGTCGAGCGCCGCACCGACCCGCACGACGGCCGCGGCGTGCTCGTCGAGATGACGGATGCCGGCCGCGTGGCCGTCGACAACGCCATGGTCGACCTCGTGAAGCGCGAGCGCGAACTGCTCGGGGCCCTCTCCCCCGCGGATCAGGAGCGCCTCGCGGGGCTGCTGCGCAAGCTCATCCTCGACTTCGACTGACCCGCGGCCTCGGCGTCAGCGGCCGAACTCGCACCACTCGGCGACCCACGTCAGCACGCGCGCCTTGAGCTCGGGCGGCATCGCGAGCTCCACCGTGCCCTCACGCGGCAGGTCGACGTCGATCGTGAAGATCGTGCCGCGTTTGTCCTCCTGCACGACGTGCGGATCGCAGCGCTGCGGCACGAGCGGCACCTCGACGCCCGTGACGGGCGACGCCGCGTCGAGGCCGAGCGCCAGCCTCCAGAACTCGCCGTCTCTCGGCCGGAAGCGCAGCAGATTGGTGGACCGGATGCCGGCGAACTCGACCGGATCGCCCGACCCCGTCGGCGTCGCGGTGAGCATCGCGTGCGCGGGCTCGCCGGGCGCCGACGGCTCGAACGCCGTCCACGCGAGCGAGGCCGTGCGCTCGATGTCGCGCATCAGGCACTCGCGCTCGTGGAGGCCGCGCGTGAAGTCCTCGGCACCCGTGAGGTCGACCGCGAGCTCCCCTCCGTCGGGCAGGCCGAACACGACCGTGCGCAGCTCGTCGGGGTCGTCGCACGCGACCTCGGGGAGGGCGAAGCGCAGGTCCACCGTGCGGCCGGGGGCGAGGTCCGCATCCGCCTCGAGGTCGACGGATGCCGCGAACCGCCCGTCGTCGACGCGCACGGCCGCGAAGGCGAACGCCTCGTCGGAGCCGTTGTAGACACGCACCTGGGCCATCCGCTCGGCGACGTCGGAGCGCTGCTGGACGATCGCGACCGTCACCCCCTCGGGCGGGGCGGGGGCGGAGGGCTCCGCCGGAGAGCACCCCGCGAGCAGCACCGCGGCCGCGGCGACCGCCGCGAGCGGGGCGCGCATCCGCGTCATGCGCACACGTTAGCGAGGGCGGCCGTCCCCGTCAGTAGGCTGACCCCGTGCCCGTCGCCGCCGAACTGGACGCCGCCCCGCGCGAGCGCCGCATCCGCCTGATCGCCGACGGCTTCGGGAACGGCGCCGCCGCCCACGAGCACCGACTGCTGCGCGCCGCCCGGCCCGCGCTGCCGGTGCTCAACTGGCTCGGGCAGTTCGCGCGGCCACTCATGAAGGTGCCGGGGCTCGGATGGATCACCTCCGATCCGGTCGTCGCCCGCAACCTGCTCAACGACCCCGCCCACCTCACGCTGCTCTCGGAGGGCGGCGTCGGCCACCTGTGGGCGCAGATCCTCGGCGATTGGGTCTACGACCTCTTCGACGGGCCCGGCCACCACGACCTCCGCACCCGCAGCAAGGAGCTCTTCACCGAGCGCACCTCGGCGGGCTTCGTCGAGCACGCGTGGGGCGAGCGCCTGCGCGAGGCGCGAGCCGCGTTCGAGGCCGGCGAGCCGCTCGACCTCGCCGACCTCTCGCGCATCCTCGTCGGACGGATGGTGACGCAGCTGCTCGGGGTGCCCGTCGACCCGGCGCGCGGCGACGACGCCTACCGCGACATCTTCGCGACGGGCGAGCGCCTCGCCTCGATCGCCCTCGGCACGACCGCCGACACGCAGCTCCCGCCCGACAAGATCGCGCTCGCCCGCGGCATCGTCGACGAGCTCACGGGTCACATCGACGGCGTGTTCGCGACGGCGTCGCCCGACACCGTCATCGGCCGCTGCCGAGAGCTGGGCCTCTCGCTACAGGAGACGAAGGGCCTCTCGACGCTGCTCATGGTGGCGGGCACCGAGACCGCGGCCTCGGCGATGGCCCGGATGGCGGCGATCCTGTACGACTCCGGCGAGCTGCCGCGCCTGCTCGCGCACCCCGAGCACCGCGACGACACCGTGCGCGAGGCGCTGCGCGTCACGAGCCCGGCGCCGCTCATCGGCCGCTCGGTGCTCGCCGACGTCGAGGTCGCGGGGCGGACGCTGCGCGCCGGGGAGCGCGTCATGGTGCTCACCTGGACGGCCAACAACGTCGCGGGGGCGTTCCGCATGGACCGGCCGTACCTGCCGCACAACCGGCAGCTGTGGTTCGGGGCGGGGCGGCACCTGTGCCTCGGGGGGCCGCTGGCTCGGGCGGAGCTCGCGGCGATCCTCGAGCTGCTCGTGGGCGACGGGCGGCCGTACCGCGTCGTGTCGCGGCGCTACGGGCGCAAGGTGCTCATCCCGGCGTACGCGTCGCTCGTGGTGGAGAAGGTCTAGCTGGGGGCTTCCTCTCCTCCACAATGCGGGGCAATGCGGCCTCTTCGCGGATATCGCCCCGACCCTAGAGCATATGTTCGACACCTGGGATCATGGATGCATGACCCCGCTCGCCGACTTCCTCGCCTCACTCGGCGATCTGTCGGCGCCGCCCGCGCTCCCCGAGACCCGCGCGCTGCGCGACGACGAGCTGCTCGAGAGTCAGCGCGTGCTCGCCGAGGTGCAGCGGCGGGTTTCGGCGGCGACGGCCGCGATCGCGGGCGAGATCTCGTTCCGATCGCGCCGCGAGCTGGGGCACGACGGGCTCGCCGCCCAGAACGGCGAGCGCAGCGCCGAGGGGCTCATCTCGCGGCTCACGGGCGGCTCCACGCGCGATGCGCGCACGCTCGTGCGCACGGCGGAGCTCCTTCCGCTGCCGCCGCGGGCCGAGGCCGCCGGCGAGCCGGAGCCGCCACGGCCGCGGTGGCTCGCGACGCTCGGCGAGGCCGTCGCCACCGCCGCGATCTCCGCGGACGCGGCCGACCTCATCCGCTCGCGCCTCGCCACCACCGAGCCGGTCGGCGCCGCACCCGAGCAGCGCGAGGCGTGGCTCCTGGCGCTCGCCGAAGCCGCCGCGCGACTCGTCACCGACGCACCGGGGCTCACCCTCGAACAGCTGGCGGCGCGCGCGGCAGCGGCGCGCGACACACTCGACCTCGCGGGCATCGCCGCCCGCGAGCGCGCCCTGCACGACCAGCGCTATCTGCGCGTGACGAAGCTCGCCGACGGCATGACGCGGCTCACGGGTCTCCTCGACCCGGAGTCCGCCGCGATCGTCGTGCCGATCCTCGACACCGTCACCTCGCCACGTCGAGGCGGGCCCCGCTTCGTGCAGCCGGCCGCCGTGGCGGGCGCCGACGAGATCGTGCGCGACGAGCGCACCACCGAGCAACTCGCCCTCGACACGTTCGTCGAGCTCATCCGCATCGGCGCGCGCGTCGACGACGGCAGGCTCCTCGGCAACCGTACGCCCTCCGTCCGGGTGCTCGTCACGAAGCGCGACCTCGATGCCGCCCCGGTCGACGGCGAGCGCATCGGCGCGGCGTACTTCGAGGGGCACGACGACGCGGTGTCGATCGCCACCGCCGAGCGCTACATCTGCGCGTCGGGTGCGATCCCGATCCTCTTCGACGGCGACGGTCGGGTGCTCGACCTCGGGCGCGAGCAGCGACTGTTCTCCGAGAAGCAGCGCGTCGCACTCGCCGCCCGCGACGGCGGCTGCCTCATGTGCGACAGGCCGCCGTCCTGTTGCGAGGCGCACCACATCGACCACTGGGACGAACATCACGGCCGCACCGACGTCGATGCCGGCGTGCTCCTCTGCCGGTTCTGCCACCTGCTCGTGCACAACCGGCGATGGCGCATCCGACGCGAAGGTGCCGACTACCGGCTCGAGCACACCGACGCGAACGGCGTGCTCCGCAGCACACCGCTGCCCAGCCGCAGCCGTGCGCGCGACCGGTTGCTCGCGACGGCGTGATGGCGGCACGGCTGCCGATGGGCGCGCTCGTCGACCGAAGGCCATGTCACATGTAGGGACGACCCTCGCGCCAGTAGCCGACGAACGCGATGCGGTCCTTCGGCACGCGGTGCTCGTGCACGAGCCAACGGCGCAGAGTGGTGGGCAGGGCCTGCTCCCCCACGAGGTAGGCGGCGAACGGGGCGGCGGGCACGGGCGACGAGCGAACGACGTCGAGCACGGCCGTGCCGGGTTTCGCGCCCGGCTCTCGCACGACCCAGCACACCTCGAAGCCGTCGGGCGCCTCGTGCGGCTGCTCGTCGGCTGCATCCGGGATCTCGACGTAGGCGACGCCGCGGTGATGCCGCGGCAGCGAGCGCAGGATGCCGATGACGGCCGGCAGTCCCGTCTCGTCGGCGACGATCAGGTGGTTCTCGATGCCGTCACGCAGGTCGTAACCGGTGCCCTGGTCGATGATCGCGAGACGGTCGCCCGGCTCGGCGGAGCGCGCCCACGGGGCCGCGACGCCCTCATCCCCATGCACCACGAAGTCGATGTCGAGCTCGCGCTGCTCGCGGCGGAACTCGCGCACCGTGTAGCAGCGCATGACCGGGCGGCTGCCCTCCGGCATCCGCATGAACTTGAGAGTGCCGATGATGTCGACCTTCTTCGGCAGGCGGCCGAGCGCCTCATCCGCCTCGGGCCGCGGAAGGAACAGGCGGAACCAGTGGTCGAAGCCGTGGTCGGGGAAGTCGGCGAGGTCGTCGCCCGCGACCGTCACGCGCACCATGTGCGGGGTCACCTGCTCGCGTCGCGCCACCTCGAGGAGGGCATGGGCGTCGTAGCTGCGGGCGTCGCGGAAACTCATCGGGCGTCCTGTCGAGGTCGAGAGCGAGGTAAGGCTCGCCTTACCTTACTGGACCGCTACCACAGCTCCGCGCCGGCGAGAGTCGTGGCGGCCGGGCGGAAGCCGAGCGACTCGCGGGCCGCCGACAGGTCAAGCGTGCGTTCGAGGCCGAGCTGACTCACGGCGTAGCGGGTGATGCGGGGGCGACGGCGACGGATGCGGGCCGCACGCTCGGCGAGCCCCGCGGCCTGGAACGCCGCCTCGTAGGGCAGCCGCACGATGCGCGCCTTCACCCCGCGGCGGGCGAGGAACTCCTCGAGCACGTCCGCGAGCGACACGGGGTCCGCATCCGCGATGTTGTAGACGCCCGCGGGCCCGCGCAGCGACAGCCGCACGGCGTCGACGAGCGTGTCGACGTGCGTGAGCGAGTGCGGCACGCGCGCACCCTCGGGCAGCACGAGCCGCCCGCCGCGCACGGCCTCGAGCACGCGCGGCAGGAGCGTCGTGTCGCCCGGACCGTAGACGGCGTGCGGGCGCAGCACCACGGCATCCGCCCCCGCCACCTCGAACTCGGCGAACGTCTTCGACTCCGAGTAGCTCGACAGGAACCGGTTCACGGGCGCCGCGTCCTCGCGGGCCATGACCGTCGGCGTGAACGCGTCGTACACCGACGACGTCGACAGGTGCACGATGCGCGCCCCCGGGAAGCTCGCGACGACGTGGCGCGTGCCCGTGCGGTTCGCGCGCATCGCCTCGGGCAGCGGCGCCCAGTCGTCGGCGAGCGCCGCGCAGTGCACGACCGCGTCGAAGTCGCGATCGCCCTTGAGCGGACCCTCGGTGATGTCCCACACGCGGTAGCGGGCGCGCGGATGCGACCAGCCGCGCAGGCGGCGGCCGAAGCCCGTGACGTCGTGGTCCTCGGCGGCGAGGGCGGTGGCGACGGCACCCCCGATGAAGCCCGACGCGCCCGTGACGGCGATCCTCATGCGCGCTCCCCCACCCCGGATGCCGCGGCGGCGAACGGCGCGAGCCGCTCGGCGAGCGCGGTGCGGTCGAGCTTGCGCGAGCGGCCCGCGCGCGGCAGCGCGGGCACGGCCACCACCGCATCCGGCAGCACGCCCGCGTCGACGAGCCCCGGCAGCCGGCGGCGCACCTCGGCGACGAGCGGATGCGCGGTCGTGGGAGCCGTCGGCGGCTCCGCCGCGGGCACGACCGCGACGACGATGCGGTCGTCGCCGATGGCATCCGGCACCCCCGCCATCGCGGCGTCGGCCACCCCCGGCAGCCCCGCGATGAGCGGCTCGTAGAGCCCCGGGTACACGTTCTGGGTGCCCCGGATGAACATGTCCTTCGCGCGCCCGCGCAGCACGAGGCGGTCGCCGTCGAGCTCGGCGAGGTCGCCCGTGCGGAGCTCGGCGAGCGGATGCTCGGGCAGCTCGGCGAGGTAGCCGCGCGCGAGCCCGGGCCCCGAGAGCACGAGCTCGCCGTCGTCGATGCGGGCGCGCACGCTCGGCACGAGCCGACCGACGGCGTCTCCCCCGCCCGCGGGCGCGGCGAGCTTCTCGGCGCCGTCGGCGATCGCCACCGGCAGGATCTCGGTCATGCCGTAGACGGCGCGCACGCCCACCCCCGGCATCCGCGCGAAGGTGCGCCGCAGCAGCGGCGGCAGCACGGGGGCGCCGCCGAGCACGATCGTCTCGAGCGCGGGCCTGAGCTCGGGGCGGGCGTCGAGGGCGGTGAGGATCGCGTCGAGCGTCGCGGGGCTCGCGAACAGCAGCTCGGCGTCGCCGAGGTGCTCGAGGTACGCCTCGGGGCGGGCGCCGGGGTCGAGGCCGGGGTCGGGCATCGTCCAGTGGGCGCCGCCGATGAGCGCGGGGATGCCGACCATGAGCTGGTCCGTGAGCACGCGCAGCCCCGCGCGGATGCCGACGCCGCGCGCGAAGTCGCCGAGCCCCGCGCCGAGCGAGCCGCGCGTGTGCACGACCGCCTTCGGCACGTCGGTCGTGCCCGAGGTGAACACGACGAGCGCCTCGTCGTCGGGCGCGCCCTCGCGGATGCCGTCGCCGCCCCCCGTCGCGAGCCGGTCGAGGGCGAGGGCTCCCGCGGGCACGCCGGGCAGCCGACGTCCCGCGCGGATGTGGCGGGCATCCGGCACGAGCCTCCCGTAGGGGGCGAGCTCGAGGCCGCGGCGGCGCGCGAGCGGGCGGAGCGGCCGGGAGCTCGCGAGGTAGAGCAGCGACTCGGCCGCGACCCAGCGCGGTGCGGCGAGTGCGGCGCGCGCCCGGAACAGCGCCTCCCCCGCGCCGGGGTCGGCGAACACGACCGTGCCGCCCGCGCCGACGATGCCCAGCGCGAGGGTCACGGCGTCGGGGCCGGGGCGCACCGAGAACAGCACGCGGTCGCCGGGGGCGAGGCCGGCCTCCGCGAGCCCCGCCGCGATCGAGCGGATGCGGCGGCCGAGCTCGCGGTAGGACCACGTGCGGCCGCGCGCGGTGAGCGCGGGCGCGTCGGGCGTCGCGTCGCACGCGCGCAGCACCGAGAGCACGAGGTCGCTCACGCCCGCACCGCCAGCTCGGCGTAGGACGGGATGAGCACGCCGCGCGCGGCCCGGCGGCGCTCGACGCGGAGCCCCGGATGCGCGAGCAGCGCGTCGAGGGCGAGGCGGATCTGCGCCATCGCGAGCGGAGCGCCGAGGCAGTAGTGGGCACCAGCGCCGAACCACAGCTGCTTGAGCGACGCCGCCGGGTTGCCCTCCGGGTCGAACGCGCCGAGCGCGGTGTCGGCCCAGTAGGTGCCGAGGATGATGCGGTCGCCCGGGCGCACCGCGATGTCGCCGATCGACGTCGGGGCGGTCACGGCGCGCAGCATGACGGGCGACGGGGTCGTGACGCGCAGCCCCTCCGCGATCGCCGCGTCGAGCGCGCCCCGCGACGGATCGGAGGCGATGCGCGCGTGCCAGCCCGAGTCGACGAGCAGCGCCACGAGCCGCGGCAGGTACGACACGATCGTCTCGGTGCCGGTCAGCACGAACGCGCCGACCGCCCCGAGCGCCTCGCGCTCGTCGAGGCCGAGGGCGCGCATCCGTCCGGGCACCGTCGACTCGTCGCCCGCGTAGGCGCGCGAGGCGTGCTCGCCGAGCTCGCCGAGGATCGCACGGGCGGATGCGAGCTGACGCGGGCCGAGCCGCGGGCGCGCGAGGGTGACGTAGCCGGTGACGGCGGAGACGCGCGCGAACATCGCGTCGTCGAAGCGGCCCTCCTCGAGGCCGACGAGCCGGGAGATGACGCGGCTCGCTCCGCGACGGGCGTGGGCCACGAGGTCGACGCTCTCCCCCGCCGCGAGCGCCCCCGCGAGCCCCCGCGTCGCCGCGCCCAGGCTCTCGGCGACGAAGCCGTCGACGAACGACGGCGAGAACAGCGGTGCGAGCTGGCGGCGCAGGGCCAGGTGGTCGGCGCCCTCCATGTTGAGCAGCACGCGCGGGCCGAGCACCGGCGTCCACAGGTCGCTCGGGGCGCCGGGGCCGTTCTTCGAGAAGTGGGCGGAGTCCATGAGCACGCCGCGCAGCAGGGCGGCGTCCTTCACGATCACCCCGAGGCCCGGCACACGGCGCACGGGTCCCGGCACGGCCGAGACGAGCGGGAAGGCGAACGGGTGCGCCGCACGCACGACCGCCGCATCCCTCCGCGTCGCGACCTCGGCGCTCATCGGATGTCGACCACCTCGGGCTTGTAGGCGTGGTCCTTGTACCAGAGCAGCGTGCGCCGCAGCCCCCACGCGCGCACGCGGCGGCTCGAGCCGAACACCACGACATCCGACCGACGCGCGTAGGCGCGCGTGATGCGGCGCACGGCGTTGACGAGCGCGCGGTCCTCGTGCAGCTCCTCGATCTTGGTGCGCGGGAACCCGCCCGCCGCGAGGTAGAGCTCGGCCGTGATGCCCACGTTGCAGCCCGCCGCCATCATGTACGGCCCGAGGTAGCCGTCGCCGCGGTTGCCGGGACGGACGCGGCCGAACGCCTCCGCGAGGTGCACGGCCCCGCGCAGCACGGCGCGCGTCGGCCAGCCGACCCCCTCGTCGCGGCGGGCCACGAGCTCACCGCCCACGAGGCGCAGCCCGAGGCCGCCCTCCTCGCGCGGGGTCAGCGCGCGTCGCACGGATGCGGTCCAGTCCTCGCGCGGCAGGCAGTCGGCGTCGGTGCGCGCGAGCAGCGTCGCCCCCGCGTCGATCGCGGCGCGCATGCCCGTGTCGGCGGCGGCGCCCGTGCCCTTCTGCGGTTCGTCGACGACGCGCCACCTGGCCAGGCCGCGCTCGGCGGCGAAGGCGCGGATGACATCCGCCGATCCGTCGGTCGAGCCGTTGTCGACGAACACGACGTCGAAGTCGGCGTCGCGTTGTGCGGCGAGAGCCTCGAGCGTCGGCGTGATGCCGGCGGCCTCCTGGTAGACGGGCACGACGACCGCGAGGCGGCCCGCGTTCACCGCCCCGCTCACCGCCCCGCTCACCACACCACCTCGACGAGGCCGAGCGAGATGCCGCCCGCGAGGCCGATGAGCAGCACGCGCGACCCCTCGCGCAGCATCCCCCGCTCGCGCGCGAGCTTGAGCTGCAGCGGCAGGGTCACTGAGGCGAGGTTGCCGTGGTCGCGCACCGTGATGACGGTGCGGTCGTCCGGCACGCCGAGCCGCTCGAAGATCGGCGGCAGGTAGGGCAGGGCCACCTGGTGGATGGCGACGAGGTCGAAGTCGTCCCACGTGAGGCCGCGGTCGCGCAGGAGACCGAGCACGGGCTCGGGGCCGAGCTCGAGGAACGCCTGCTGCAGGCCGTGGCCGTCCATGTCGAAGTACTCGGCGTCGATGTCGCGCGGGCGCATCGTGCCGCCACCCGGCAGCGTGCCGACCTCCCAGTGGCGCGAGACGGCGAGGAAGCGGGTGGAGCGGATGCCGACCGCCGGCCGGTCGGACGCCTCGAGCACGAGCGCCGCACCGCCGTCGCTCATCGTGTAGCCGGGGAAGGACCGCAGGAACCGCTCGTGCCCGTCGACGTCCCAGCGCACGGCGACCGTCGGCGCCTCGCCCGATGCGATGAGCACGCGGCGGTACTGGCCGGTGCGGATGAACGCGTCGGCCACCTGCATCGCGTTGACGACCGAGTTGCACGCGTTCTTGACGTCCATGACGGGCGCGTCGACGCCGAGCTTCGCGGCGACGATGTGGCTCGTGGCGGGCTCGACGAGGTCCTGGCTCGCGGAGGCGAACAGCACGAGGTCGATGTCGCCCGGCGACTCGGCGAGCGCCTCGCGGGCGGCGGCCACGGCGAGGTCGGAGGCGTCCCATCCGTCGGGCCGCAGGTGCACGGTCTCGACGCCCGTCATCCGGCGGATGAGGCCCGTCGGCAGGCGCACGCCCTTGTTGCGCCGGCGCAGCTCGACCTCGGTCTCGGCCGTGGTGCGCACGCGCTCGGGCAGGTGCACGCCGAGCCCGCTCACGCGGGTGGAGACGGGCGACGGCACGGATGCGAGCCTAGCGAGGCTGTGTGCGCTGCCCCCGCATGCACCGAGGACGAGCAGGGGATGCGGTGGGTCAGCCCTCGAGCTGCACGCCGAGCTCGAGCCAGCGCTCCTCGAGCGCGGCCGACTCGGCCTCGAGCTCCGCGAGCCCGGCCTGCAGGCGCTGCAGCTCGGCGTAGTCGCTCTGGTCGGCGGCGGCGAACGCGGCGTGCTGCGCGACGATCGCGTCGCCCACCTTCGCCATGCGGCGCTCGACGGATGCGAGCTCCTTCTCGGCGGCGCGGCGCTCGGCGCCGGAGAGGGCGGAGCCACCCGCCGGTCGAGCGGTCGCCGAGCCGCCCCCACCCGCTGGTCGAGCAGCAGGCCCAGCGGGCGCGTCGAAACCAGCCCCCTGCGGCGTCGGCGCGCTCGCCCGCAGCCGCAGGTACTCGTCCACCCCGCCCGGGAGGTGCCGCATCCGTCCGCCGATCACGGCGTACTGCTGGTCGGTGACGCGCTCGAGCAGGTAGCGGTCGTGCGAGACGACGAGCAGCGTGCCGGGCCAGGAGTCGAGCAGGTCCTCCATCGCGGCGAGCATGTCGGTGTCGAGGTCGTTGGTGGGCTCCGCGAGTGAAAGAAAGGATGAGAGAAAGGACGGACGTACCTGATGTCCGTGAACAAGACCACAACCTCCTTCCCCCACAGCGTGATGGGCTTCCCCATCGGTCTCGACGCGCTCCTCTACGGGCGAGCCTCAAAAGACCGTCACAAGCTGATGCGCTCGATCGGCGATCAGGTCGATGAGTGCAAGAGCTGGTGCGCCCGGCTCGAGTGGAACGTGGCGAAGATCATCACCGACTCCGACCGGTCGGCATCCCCGTGGCGACGCAAGGAGCGCGAGGGCCGGGAAGAGGCCATCGAACTGATCAAGTCCGGGCGCTACGGCGTGTTCGTGACCTGGGAGCCTTCCCGCGCTGGCCGCGACATGGAGATCTACGTGCAGCTGCGCAAGGCGTGCCAGCAGGCCGGTGTGCTCTATATGACGCACGGCCGCGTCTACGACTTCTCGCGTAGCGACGACAGCTACGCGCTCGGCTCAGAGTTCCTGCGCGCAGAAGCCGATGCGAACTACATGCGTGAGCGGCAGCCGCGCACCGTGAAGCTGAACGCGGAGAAGGGCCGGCCCCACGGTCGCCTGTCCTACGGCTACCGCCGCGTGTACGACGAGCGCACCGGCGTGCTGCTGCGGCAGGAGCCTGACCCCCACTCCGGCGAGCTCATGAGGATGATGGCCCGCGAGGTCCTCGCGGGGGCGTCGCCGTTCAAGCAGATCCTGCGAAACCCGGCCATCGCGGGCAAGCGGGTGTACCGCGGCGAGGTCATCGGCGATGCGGCGTGGAATCCGATGGTCTCGGACGACGACTTCGCTCGGCTGCAGAAGATCCTCGGGGATCCGGCCCGCCGGGTGCACCACCACGACGGGGTCACCCCGAAGTCCTTGCTCTCGCACATCGCGAAGTGCCACTACTGCGGGCGACCGATGGTGCGCACGAACCCGCACCCCCCTTTTTTCACAACCCGCGATCGAGCAGAGTAGTCGACGGCTTGCGCGGCTCGCGTGCGCTCCGGATCGTCTCCCCGTCCGCCCGTGAGCAGGTATCTTCTGCTGTGGGACTGTCGGAAGAACGGTGGGTGGGTTCGGCCTGATCCGAAAGGAGATGGCCGTGACTGACACAACCGAACTGTTGGACGAGGCGATGATCGATCCCGTGACGGGAGAGATCATCGATCAGAAGGACCTCGCCGAGCGTCTGCTGGCGCAGGCGAAGCAGCAGGGCGTGAGCCTGGTCGGCCCGGGAGGGCTGCTGAACCAGCTCACGAAGAACGTCCTCGAGACCGCGCTGGAAGCGGAGTTGACCGAGCATCTTGGTCACGAGCATGGCGGGACCCCGCTCGGGTCGAACATGCGCAACGGGACCCGGACGAAGACGGTGCTCACCGAGATCGGCCCGGTGGAGATCGAGGTCACCCGGGACCGGGACGGTTCATTCGAGCCGGTGATCGTGCCCAAGCGCAAGCGCCGCCTGGATGGGATCGACCAGATCGTGCTGTCGCTGACCGCGCGCGGGCTGACGACCGGGGAGATCGTCGCGCACTTCGACGAGGTCTATAGCGCGAAAGTCTCGAAAGACACCATCAGCAGCATCGCGGCCAGGACTCCACCGGCATCGCCACCGACGAGCACGGCATCATCCACGTCGCCAAGGCACGCGGCCAGGTGCGCGAAGCCTTCCGCACCCGCGACATGCGCAGCCTGCTCGGCCAGATGGGCATCGGGCATGTGCGCTACGCCACCCGAGGCAGCGCCAGCAGCGAAGAGGAAGCCCAGCCGTTCTACGTGAACGCGCCCTACGGCATCATCCTGATCCACAACGGCAACCTCACCAACACCCGAGAGCTCACCCGCGAGCTGCGGGCCGTCGACCACCGCCACCTCAACACCAGCAGTGACACCGAGCTGCCGCTCAACGTGCTCGCACACGAACTGCAGCAGCAGGTCACCGGCGGCGCCTTCGATGTGGAGCAGGTCTTCGAGGCCGTGCGCGGCGTGCATCGCCGAGTCGAAGGCTCCTACGCCACCATCGCGCTGATCGCCGGGCAGGGCCTGCTGGCATTCCGCGACCCCTACGGGATCCGCCCGCTCGTGCTCGGCCGCCGCGAGCGCGACCTGCTCGGCGACGAATGGATCGTGGCCAGCGAGTCGCTCGTGCTCGAAGCACAGGGCTACCAGATCGTGCGCGACCTCGCCCCCGGCGAGGCCGTGTTCATCACCGCCGGCGGTGAGCTCATCTCGAATCAGTGTGCCGAGCGTCCGCGGCTCGTGCCGTGCTCGTTCGAATACGTCTACCTGGCCCGCCCCGACTCGGTGATGAACGGCATCGCCGTCTATGAGGCCCGTCTGCGGCTCGGCGAACGCCTCGCCGACACGATCGCCAAATACGCTCCGCTGGGCGATATCGATGTGGTGATGCCGATCCCCGACTCCAGCCGCCCCGCCGCGATGCAGGTGGCCCGCCGGCTCGGCATCGAATACCGCGAAGGCTTCTACAAGAACCGCTACGTCGGACGCACCTTCATCATGCCCGGCCAGGCTGAGCGCAAACGCAGCGTGCGACAGAAGCTGAACGCGATGAGCACCGAGTTCAAAGGCAAGAACGTGCTCATCGTCGACGACTCGATCGTGCGCGGCACCACCAGCCGTGAGATCGTCGAGATGGCCCGGCAGGCCGGCGCCAACAAGGTCACCTTCACCTCGGCCGCACCACCGGTGCGCTACCCGCACGTCTACGGCATCAACATGCCTACCCGCCGCGAGCTGATCGCAGCCGGCCGCACCATCCCTGAGATCGGTGTGGAGCTCGGCGCCGACCACATGATCTACCAGGAGGTCGACGACCTGCGCGACGCGATCCTGGAAGGCTCCGGCATCAGCGAGCTCGACATGAGCTGCTTCACCGGCGAATACGTCACCGGCAACATCACCGACGAGTACCTCGCCTGGGTCGAAGCGAACCAGCTCAGCTGAGCTGAACGGTCAGGCACCCAACCGCCCGCTCGGCAGGCGCGACGACGCGGCATCTATTATTTCTTCCAGCCTTGGAGTAATTCTGCGTACAGTGAAACCTGGACGCAGCGGGCGGCAGCACAAACGAGTGACGAGCGACGGCGCACAGCACGAGACGAAAGAAGCGAAGGGTGAGTACCGAAGCACAGTTCGCACCTCGGCTCGATGAGGGCCTGAGCGTGCGGGCACAGGTGTTGACGCTGCTGCGTGACCACGGACCCCTCTCCCGGATCAGGCTGGCGCGCAGCACCGGACTCTCCCCGACCTCCATCACGCGAACCGTGAACCAGCTTGCTGACGAGGGCATCGTGGTGGAGGGAGCGACCCTCGAACAGCGCGGCCCGGGCAGGCCCGCCACAGCACTGTCGATCCGTTCTGATGCGTTCTCGGTGATCGGCGTGCAACTCGGCGTCGGTTTCGTACGCGTCGGGGTTGTCGATCTGCTCGGCCGGGTGAGGCAGGCGGTCCAGTTCGAGTACGACGCCGCCACCACCTCCCCCACCGCGGTGATCAGGCTTACCGGGGAGACCATCCTTGATCTGCTCGAGACCACGGGGGTCGAGCACGAAGCGGTGCTCGGTGTCGGCGTCGCCGCCCCGGGCCCGGTGGATGCCAACGGCCGCCTCCTGCTGATGCCGGTGAACCTGCACTGGCGTGACGTGCCGCTGGCCGAGCTGCTGGAACCGATCATCGATCTGCCGGTGACCGTCGTGCATAACGTCGGCTCGATGGCGCTCGCCGAGGCCACCTTCGGGGTCGCCCGAGGACTCGCCAGCGTCGCCTTCGTCTATCTCCGGACCGGCTTGGGCGCCAGTCTCGTGCTTGACGGTCGCACCTTCGGAGCCGGGGTACATGGCGCCATCGAGCTCGGGCACCTTCCCGTCGTCGACGACGGCCTGCCCTGCGTGTGCGGCAGTCGCGGATGCCTGGAAACGCTGGTCTCCGCTCCGGCGCTCGCCTCGACCCTGCAACGTCTCGGCCTGCAGCAGACGAACGCACCGCTACCGCTGCTCTGGGAGGTTGCGCAACAGCGCAGTGACGTCGCCGATGCGGTCGCCGAGATCATCCAGCACACATCGATGGCGCTGGCGACCGTGGTCAACCTGCTCAATCCTGATCTGATCCTGCTCGGGGGAGCGCTCGGAGATCTCCCCGACGACTTCTTCACCCGGATCACGGAGACGACCCGGCAGAGCGTGTTTCCTCTGGTGCGCTCTTCGATGCAGATCCAGCGTTCGTCGCTCGGCCTTGACGCCGGGGTGATCGGCGGCGGCACCGTCGCACTCCGCGAGTACTTCTACGTCTGACAACGCAGCGGGCACTGTGGGAGGTGTACCGGTGTCGGCTGCGACGCTTCGACGCGACTGCGGCACGCACCCGACAGCGTCGGCGCCGGCTTGGAAAGCCCATGCGCCTGCTTGACCCGCTTCACTGCGTATGTTATTTTCGCAAGTGGCGCAAATAAGGCGACTCGGAGGAGCGCCAGTCTCGACGGCGAGAGCGAGGTCCCGCAACGATGCACAACACAGCCACACATCCCCCAGAAAGCCCCCTCCGGTGAGCGCCGCGAGCCTCGAGGCGCCCGCCACCGACGCTGCCGCCAGCAAGGGCAGCCGATCCCGGCAAGGCACCCGAAGCCTCGTGCCGCTCTACATCGCGACCTTCGTCATCGGCATCGGGCTGTGGGCGGTGGCCGGCATGATCGCCGACAACCCGCTGATCCCCTCGCCGCTGTCCGTCGTCGTCAGCGGCTGGGAGTCGATCCTGGACGGCACCCTGTGGGAGCACACCTCGGCAAGCCTGCTCCGTGTACTGGTCGGGTTCGGCCTCGGCGTCGCCCTGGCCGTTCCCGCCGGATTCCTGATGGGCTGGTACTGGCTGGTGCGAGGCCTGGTCGAGCCCTGGATCCAGTTCTTCCGCACCGTGCCCCCGCTGGCGTTGATCCCGCTGGTGATCGTGATCCTCGGCATCGGGGAGAACGCGCGGATCTTCGTGATCTTCCTCGCGTCCTTCCTCTCCTGCGTCATCGCGACCTTCCAAGGCGTCAAGAACGTCGATGTGACACTGATCAACGCGGCACGCGTGCTCGGCGCGAAAGACCTCACAATCTTCGCGCGCGTGGTCGTGCCTGCCTCGACGCCGTTCATCTTCGTCGGCATGCGCACCGCCCTCGGGTCCGCCTGGGCCACCCTCGTGGCCTCCGAGCTGGTCGCCGCCCCATCCGGACTCGGCCGCATGATGCAGGCCGCATCCCAGTTCCTCGACACCGAGACGATCATGGTCGGCATCCTGATGATCGGGATTCTGGGATTCGCCATGGATCGTCTACTGCTGCTCGTCGAACGACGACTCACCGCTTGGCAGGAGGTACGGGCATGACCGCGTTGATCAGCGTGCAGGAAGCGAGCAAGATCTACCAAACCAGTCGAGGCACCACCGTGAGCCTCGACCGCGTGAGCCTTGACGTCGAGGAAGGCGAATTCATCACGCTCGTCGGCCCCAGCGGTTGCGGCAAGAGCACCATGCTGAACCTCGTCGCCGGGCTGATCACGCCGACCTCAGGAAGCGTGCTCGTGCGCGACGAGGTCGTCACCGGTCCCGGACCGGACCGCGGCGTGATCTTCCAGCAGTACGCCCTCTTCCCCTGGCTCACCGCTCAGGAGAACGTCGAGTTCGGGCTCCGGTTGCAGGGCCTCTCCAAACGCGATCGGGCACAGAAGGCACGGCACTACCTCGAGCTCGTGGGGCTGAAAGACTTTGCCAACGCCCTGCCGAAAGAACTCTCCGGAGGCATGAAACAGCGCTGCGCGATCGCTCGGGCATACGCGGTCAACCCCTCGCTGCTGCTCATGGACGAGCCCTTCGGCGCACTCGACGCACTGACCCGCGTGCAGATGCAGGAAGACCTGCTCGAGACCTGGAGCCGCGACAAGCGCACCGTCCTCTTCATCACCCACGACGTCGACGAGGCCGTCTACCTCGCCAACCGCGTGGTCGTGATGAGCGCACGCCCTGGCCGCATCAAAGAGATCATCGACGTGACCCTGCCGTATCCCCGAAACGAAGAACTCCGTCTGTCGCCGGAGTTCGCCGAACTTCGCGCCCGCGTCTGGCGCGGAGTGCACCATCGCGACTGATCCCACACAGAAAGGCAACGAAGCCATGCAACGCAACCTCATCACATCCCTCACGGTGCTCACCGCCGGTGCCGCCGTGCTGCTGGCCGGCTGCTCCGCCGAGACGGAATCGAACGAAGACGGTCGCGAACGGGTCTCCCTCAACGTCGGCTACATCGACACCAGCATCAACGGCGTCGGCGTCATCGCGGTCGCCAACGAGCTCGACCTCTGGGATGAAGCCGGCATCGACGTGAACCTGATCCCGTTCACCAACGGGCCCACCCAGATTCAGGCGATGGCGAACGGCTCGCTCGACATCGGCTACATCGGCGGCGGCGCCACCTGGATGCCCGCTTCCGGCCAGGCAGTCATCATCGCCCCGAACGAGTCCACCTACGGAGACTCGCTCATCGCCTCGCCAAGCTCAGGGGCGACCTCGCCGTCAGATCTGAAAGGCCTGCGCGTGGGCGTGCCCGACGGCGGCTCCGGAGAGATGATCCTGTCGCTCGCGCTCGACGCGGCAGGGCTGACGGAGGACGACATCGAGCGTGTGCCGCTCGACCCGCCCAGCGTGGTCTCCGCCTTCGTCGCCGGCCAGATCGACGTCGCGGCGATCTTCTCACCGCTCAGCGACCAGATCATGCAGAGCGTGCCTGACGCGGTTGTGATCGCCAACAACCGCGACTTCCCGGAGACCGAGTTCGTCGGCGCGTGGATCGCCTCCAACGCCGCAGTCGCTGACAAGCCCGATGCCGTGGCACGCTTCCTCGAAGTCTGGATCCAGGTCAATGACTACCGCACCGAGAACGTCGCAGAGACGGTGCGTCTTGCCTCCGCAGAGTCCGGAACCCCCGAAGACCAGCTGCAAGGCCAGGCCGACAACCTCAAGTGGTACACCTCGGAGGAGATCCTGGCTGACAACGAGAGCGGTCTGACAGCACAGCGGTTCGAAGCGCTCGAAGACCTCTTCGTCAAGCTCGGTCGTCTCGAGTCGAAGGTCGCGGCCACCGAGTTCGTCAACACCGAGCTCTACGCCAAGGCCATGGAAGCGCTCCGATGACGAGTCGGTCAAGAACGCCGGTGCGAATCGGCATCGTCGGCGCCGGCTTCGTGGCCGACCTCTACCTCCGAGCACTGCAACACGTCCGGTTCCAGGAGGTCACCGCATTGGCCGCCCGCTCGCCAGAGAAGGCGCGCGAGGTCGCGAAGCGGTTCGACATCCCCACCGTCGTCGACAACGCTCGGACCCTGGCGGAGCGCGATGACGTCGATCTCGTCGTCATCGCGCTCCCGCAAGACCTACACGTCCAAGCCGTGGCAGACGTCGTGGCTGCAGGCAAAGCCGTTATCTGCACCAAGCCGCTGGGTCGCAATGCCGCAGAAGCGGCGGAATGCCTGCGCCTAGTCACCGAGGTCGGCGTATGGCACGCATACGCCGAGACGGAGGTGTTCGCTCCCGCTCTGGTCAGCGCCAAAGAGCTGACGGACTCCGGCGCCATCGGCGAGGTGCTCACGGTGCGCTCCAGAGAGGCGCACGGTCACCCACACGAACACGCCAAAGACGCAGCGCGCTCAGGTGGCGGGCCATTGCGCACCCTCGGGTGCCATTGCGTGGCGATCGGGCGCTGGTTCATCGGCTACGAGCACGCCCCCGTCGAAGTACTCGCCTGGGGCGACCGGCTCGCCCGGCAAGACGTCTCGACCGAAGACACCGCCACCGCGATAGTGCGGTTCGCGAACCAACGCGTCGCGCAGATCGAGGTCGGCTGGAACCATGTGGCCGGGCTGGACGTGCGCAACGAGATCCACGGCACACGCGGCTGGATCGCCACCGACGAGACTGGCTCCACCGGCATCCACGCCTACGCCGGCTCCTCCGCCGGATATGTGATGGAGAAGGCTGGCAACGCAACCGGCTGGATCACCCCTGTGCCCGATGAGGCATGGACCTACGGCTACCACGCCGAGATGGCGCACTTCATCGAGTGCTTCCGCCACGGTGCCACCCCGAGGCAGACGTTCGTCGACGGTTACATCGACAACGCCGTCATCGATGCCGTCTACCAGGCAATCGAACGCGGCACTTGGGCCCCCATCGACCTGTCGGCAATCAGCCAGATCCCTCCGCGCCAGGAACAGGAACGGATCAAGGAGCAGAAAGCATGAGCGGCATCCGTCGCCCCAACATCGTGATGATCCTCACCGACGACCACGCCGCACAGGCCATCGGCGCCTACGGCTCGGTGATCAACACGACGCCGCGCATCGACGAGATCGGCCAGCTCGGCTGGCGGTTCGACAACTGCTTCGCCACCAACGCGCTGTGCTCGCCAAGCCGAGCCTCGATCCTCACCGGCACCTACAGCCACGTCAACGGAGTGACCACGCTGGTCACCCCGATCGATGCCAGCCAGCCAACCTTCCCGTCCCTGCTGCGCGAAGCCGGCTACCGCACAGCGATGATCGGCAAGTGGCACATGGGCGACGGTGAAGGCCACGACCCCCAGAACTTCGACTACTGGGACGTCATCATCGAACAGGGCGAGTACTGGAACCCGCGGCTGCTCTCCGAGGACGGGTTGCGAGTGGTCGAGGGCTACGCCACCGATGTGATCACCGACCTGGCGTTGCGCTGGGTCGACTCGCTCGACGGCGACGATCCGTGGTGCGTGCTGATCTATCACAAGGCCCCGCACCGGCCATGGGAGCCTCATCCCCGCCACGCGCAGCTCTACACCGACTCGATCCCGGTGCCCGACACGTTCGACGACGACTACGCCACCCGTTCCGCATCGGTGCGGCGTGCGCTGATGCGGTTGGCCGAGAACCTGAATATCGAAGACCTCAAGGTGCAGCCCCCGGCCGGGCTCGACTATGAACAGTTGGCGCTCTGGAAGTATCAGCGCTACATGGAGGACTATCTGCGCTGCGTGGCCGCGGTCGACGAGAACGTGGGCCGGGTGACCGACTGGCTACGCGAACGAGGCGACTTCGACGACACCATGCTGATCTATGCCTCCGATCAAGGGTTCTTCCTGGGCGAGCACGGCTGGTTCGACAAACGCTTCATGTTCGAGGAGTCTCTGCGAATGCCGATGCTGTTGTCGTACCCGGCTGCGATCCCAGGCGGGCGAGTCCACGACGGCATCGTAACGAACGTTGACTTCGCGCAGACCATCCTGGAGGCAGCCGGTGTCGAGCCGCACGAGCGCATGCAGGGTCGATCGTTCTGGCGTGATCTGACCGGCATCGAGCCGACACCGCCGGCTGCCGGGATGTACTACCGGTATTGGGAGCATGACGACGTGTTCCACCACGCTCCGGCGCATTACGGTTACCGCACCGACCGCTACAAGCTCATCTTTTACTACAACGACGGCATGGGCCTGCCCGGCACCGGCGCCTTCCGCTACCCGGGCGAGTGGGAGCTCTACGACCTCGTCGAAGACCCTCATGAGTTGCGCAACGTCGCCGACGATCCGGCATATGCCGCAGTCCGCGCCGATCTCGAGGCCGCCATGCTCGCAGAGCAGCGCCGCCTCGGCGACGAACCACACCCATCACAGTTCATCCGCCCCGGCGACGCACTCGTGCCATGACCGGCCCGTCCAGCACGCTGCCCGGACGCCTGCCTGCCTGGTGACCCTCACGCGACCGCGGGCGGGGCGATGATCGTGCCGGCGTGAAGGGCTGCGGGAGCATAGGCTTGCAGGACAGTCAGTGAGGAGCAGAGGTGGAGTCGCAGCAGAGCAGTGGGCGTGACGGCGGGCTGCACCACCACGAGCACGACCACGACCACGAGCCCAAGCAGGGCGACCACGACGCCCGGCACGAACATCACCTGCAGGAACATCACCAACACGGTGCCCAGCACGGTGCCCCCGATGGACCCCACCACCACGCCCATCAGGAGCACCACCACGACCACTCGGAGGCGGCCGGGGCGCCAGGGTGCTGTCAGCCGGGAGCGTTGAGCGGTCGGCAGGACGTCGCCCCTGCAGCAGCCGGCCCGCTGCACGGCGGTGCGGCGATGCACGAAGATGTGCTGATCCCGGCCGGTGAGTTCATGATGGGCGACCACTACGACGAGGGCTACTTCAGCGACGGTGAGACCCCGGTGCATCCGGTCAGGCTCGAGGCCTTTCGCATCGACGCCGCGCAGGTGACGAACCAGCAGTTCGCGCGCTTCGTCGCCAACACCGGATACCTCACCGAGGCCGAGCGGTTCGGCTCCTCCGCGGTCTTCCACCTCGCCGTCGCCGCCGCCGAAGCCGATGTCGTCGGCCCCGTCCACGGCACGCCCTGGTGGATCGAAGTGCGCCACGCCGACTGGGCCCACCCCGGCGGATCACACAGCAGTTGGGAAGCGATCGCCGACCACCCGGTCGTGCACGTCTCACACAACGACGCCCTCGCCTACTGCGAGTGGGCCGGACGGCGGCTGCCCACCGAAGCGGAGTGGGAGTACGCCGCACGCGGCGGCCTTTCCGGCCGGCGCTACGCGTGGGGCGACGAGTTGACCCCAGGCGGCGAGCACGTCTGCAACATCTGGCAGGGCGTGTTCCCCACCGAGAACACACTCGACGACGGCTACCTGACCACCAATCCGGTGCACCACTACCCGCCGAACGGCTTCGGCCTCTACGGGGTCGCTGGCAACGTCTGGGAATGGTGTGCCGACTGGTTCTCGCCGCGATATTACGCGCAGTCGCCCGAGTTCGACCCTCGCGGCCCCGGAGTCGGCTTCGGCCGGGTGATGCGCGGCGGCTCCTACCTTTGCCACGACTCCTACTGCAACCGGTACCGGGTCGGCGCGCGCAGCCAGAACACGCCCGACTCCTCGAGCGGCAACCTCGGGTTCCGCACCGTCGCCCGCTGAAGCGTAGGCCCGCACCCGAGTGCAGCTGGCCGGCAGCCCCGCCGTCGGCGGCTGGACTGCCGCACCGCGGAACGTTCAGTCGAGCAGGGCGTCGGCCAGACGATCACGTTCGGCATCGCTGAGGCCGTGCGCGCGCAGGCAGGCGAGCACCGAGCCGTGCTCGCGCTCCACCCGGGCCAGCGCCGCGTCGAGCGCTTCCGGCGGACTGCCCGCCACGATCTCGGTCAGCGCCGGGGTGATCTGGATGCCGTGGGCACGGATCCTGCCCAGGAAAGCGTCGGTCCAGGGCCCGCGCAGGTGCTCCTCGGTGGCGGCGTAGTCCTCGATCACCGCATCGCGATCCACTCCGATGCTAGGCGCTCGGCAGCTGGCCGAGGTCGCCGATGCGCGTATCCCACGGGAGGTCGCCGAGGAGGCCGCGCACGACATCCCGCACCTTCGCGTCGCCGGCCCACTCGTGCTCGGCGCGGTCGCCCACGACGGCGTGGTGCACGGTCTCGTCCTCGGGGAGGCGGTCGGACTGGTCGAGCATGCCGATGCGCGTGCCGCCGCGCACCGTGACGCGGCCCGAGTCGGGCTGTTGGCGCCCCGCGAGGATGCGCAGGAGCGTCGACTTGCCGTCGCCGTTGCGGCCGACGACGCCGATGCGCGCGCCCTCGTCGATGCCGACCGTGACGTCGTCGAAGACGTCCTTCGTGGGGAAGGAGAGGGAGATGCCTTCGGCGCCGAGCAGGTGTGCCACGTTTCGAGCCTAGGCGGGCGCGATGAGCTTCGCGGCCTCCACCAGCTTCGTCGCCGCCGCCCGGGCCGTCTCCACCCGCGAGGCGGACACACCCGCTCCGCCGTAGGCCCATTCCGTCTTGCGGCTCAGCAGCCGCTGGAGGGATGCTACGAGCGTAGGTTCGGCGCGCTTCAGCATCGCGAGAGCGTCTGCGTGGCTCTCTCCCTGCGCGTACTCCCCGAGCCGTGCGCCGCAGATCGCATCGGAGGCGGCGATGCCGGCCAGCACGTAGAGCGACACGATGCTGTTGCCGTCGCCGTCGAGCTCGTGGAGGTTCTCGGCAGACTGCCAGAACTCGAGCGCACGTGTGCGACGTTCGCGGACGATCTCGGCCGTCGCGCGCACGACGCGGCCGCCCCGGGGGTTCACGTGCGCCGCCCCGAGACGGCGCGCGCCAGCAGTCCGGCGTCGCCGGTGAACGTGAGGCCCTCGCGCGCGACGGATACGAGGAGCGGACGGTGCGCGTGCGAACGCAGATCCTCCTCGTCGAGATCGACGATCCGCGCGTCATTCCCCGTCCATGCAGTCGCCCGTGCAGTGAGCTCGGCCACCGAAGGCTGCCAGCGCTCGTCGTCCACGTCGGCGCTCCGGACCAATAGCACGTCGAGATCACTGTCCACACGCATGTCACTTCGGGCGGCGGACCCGAAGAGCACTCCGAGCAACGGCGGATGGCCCCATGCCTCGACTTCTGATCGGAGGCGGCGCAGGAGCAGGCGGCGCACGTCGGCGATCTCGCGCACCGCCGGCGCGAGAAGGTGATCGTCGTTGAGGGCGTAGCTGCGCGTGCGCCCGATGTCGCGGGTGCGCACGATGCCCTGCGCTGCCAACCGGTCAACCACGTTCCGGATGCCGTTGTACGACCGCCGGGGGATGAGATCCATGAGGTCGCCGACGGTGTACTCCGCGTGACTCGCCGCGAGGACGGTGAGAACCTCGCCATCGACGGTCGGCGTGATGATGCCGAACGGGTGCTGGAGCTGCATCGCACTATTGTGCACTTATCTTCACTATAGTGCAATTGATTTCCGGATTATGAAGTTGCGCAATGTGTCCGCGTCAGCCGGCCTGCGCCTCCCGGGCGATGTGGCCGCGGGCGTGCTCGATCGCCGACGGCAGGTCGTCGAAGAGGTGCTTGTGGTGCCGCAGCGCCGAGAGCACCCCCACCGTGCGGAACAGCTCCACGTGCCCCTCGCGCACGCCCTTGATGAGCACCGTGATGCCGCGCGCCTCGAGCCGCTGCACGATCTCGCTCAGCACGTGCGCGCCCGTCGCGTCGACGAGCTCGAGCTGCGACATCCGCAGGATCACGACCGACACGTTCTCGAGCGCCGTCACGGTGTCGAACACGCGGTCGGCGGCGGCGAAGAACAGCGGGCCGTCGAGGCGGATGAGGGCGATGCGCTCGTCGCCCTCGACGGACTCCCCCAGCTGCTCGCGCGTGACGCCCGTGGCCCGCGACAGGCTGCGGATCGCGAAGATGCCCGCGACGACCATGCCGATCACGACGGCCACGATGAGGTCGACCGAGATCGTGACGATCGCGGTGACGGCGAAGGCGATCGCGTCGGCGCGCGTCGAACGCAGGATGCTGCGCACGGTGGCGCGGTGCACCATCCGCACCGCCGTGACCATGAGCACGCCCGAGAGCGCGGCGAGCGGGATGAGGCCCACGGGCTGCGCGGCGACGAGCACGACGAGCAGCAGCACGACCGCGTGGAACACGGCGGCGACGCGCGTCTGCGCGCCCGAGCGAACGTTGACGGCGGTGCGGGCGATCGCGCCGGTCGCGGGCATGCCGCCGAAGAGGCCCGCGGCGACGGATGCGAGTCCCTGGCCGACGAGCTCGCGGTCGGGGTCGTAGGGGCCGGTGTCGGCGAGGGATGCGGCGACGCGCGCCGAGAGCAGCGACTCGATCGCCGCGAGGGCCGCGACGGTGAGCGCTGGCAGCGCGAGCTCGCCGAGCGTGCCGAGGTCGAACGCGGGGAGCGTCGGCGGCGGGAGGCTGCTCGGCAGCTCGCCGATGTCGGCGAGGGGCGTCGGCAGCACGAGCGCGAGCACGGCCACGAGCGCGATGCCGATGAGCGAGCCGGGGATCGAGGGGTGCAGCTTCGGGAGCAGCACCATGCACAGCGCGACGACCGCGACGGCGCCGAGCGCCCACAGCAGGTACACGGGGTCGGCGTGCACGAGGGTGTCGACGGCGGTGACGACGACGTTCGTGTGGCTCGCGCCACCCGTGTCGGCGCGCGTGAGGGCGGGCACCTGCTGCAGGAAGATGATCACCGCGATGCCGAGGGTGAAGCCCTCGATGACCGGCCACGGGATGAACGACACCGCCCGACCGAGCCGCAAGGCTCCGGCGACGAGCACGATCACGCCCGCCATGACGCTCAGCAGCGCGACGGCGCCGACGCCCTGTCGCGCGACGATCGGCGCGAGCACGACGACCATCGCGCCCGTCGGCCCCGACACCTGCACGTTCGAGCCGCCGAACACGGCCGCGACGACGCCCGCGACGATCGCGGTGATGAGGCCGGCCTCCGCCCCCGCGCCCGACGAGATGCCGAAGCCGAGCGCGAGCGGCAGCGCGACGATGCCGACCGTGAGCCCCGCGACGAGGTCGGCGCGCCACGAGCGGCGCAGCGGGCGGTAGTCGGCGGGCGACGGCAGGAGCGCGAGGATGCGGGCGCCCGTGCGCCGCGCGGCGGTGCCGGCGTTCATCGCGGCAGCTCGGGCAGGGCGGCGACATCGGCCGCGCGCGCGGAGTCGGCGGCGACGATGTCGGCGAGCAGGCGACGGGCGACGGCGAGCAGCTCGGCGACGTCGGGGTGGGCGAGGCGGTAGTAGACGTGGCTCGCGCGACGGTCGGATGCGACGAGCCGGTGGCGGCGCAGCACGCTCAGGTGCTGCGAGAGGTGCGACGCCTCGAGGCCGGTGGCCTCCTGCAGCTCGGCGACGGTGTGCTCCGCGCCGTCGGCGAGCAGCTCGAGCACGCGGATACGGAACGGATGCGAGAGCCCCTTGAAGAGGCCCGCCTTCACCTCGTAGAGGGGCCGCTCGGTGTGGGTGAACGGCATGATGAAACCATCATATCGCGCACCCCGCTGGTCGAGTGCCGCCGCGAAGCGGCGGCGTATCGAGACCCTTCCGATGTCATACGTGCCAGCGGGAGGGCGCCTCAGTCGGCGACGATCCGCGCCCCGTGCACCGGCCCGGTGGCCCGCACGACGTTGAGCCGCGACGCCGAGAGCGCCACCTGCAGCTCGAGAGCGGAGTCGACATCCGCGGTGAGGAACGCGACGGTCGGCCCGGAGCCGGAGACGATGCCGGCGAGCGCCCCGTTCTGCTCCCCGAGCTCCAGCACCTCGGCGAGCGACGGCTCGAGGTGCAGCGCGGGGGCCTGCAAGTCGTTGTGCATCGCCTCGGCGAGCATGTGCGGGTCGCCCGCGCGCAGCGCCTGCAGCACGTTGGTGGCGACCTGCGGCCGCGGGTCGGCGGGGAAGATGTCCTGCGCGTGGCGGCGGCGATGCTCGTCGAGCTCGGAGTAGACGGCCGGCGTCGAGAGCCCGAAGTCGGCGAGCGCGAGCACCCAGTGGAAGGTGCCGGATGCGAGGGCCGGCGAGAGCTCGTCGCCGCGACCCGTACCGATGGCGGTCCCGCCGGTGAGCGCGAACGGCACGTCGGCGCCGAGCTTGCGGGCGAGGTCGAGCAGCTCCTCGCGCGGGAGCTCGGTGCCCCACAGCGCGTCGCACGCGACGAGGGCGGCCGCGGCATCCGCCGACCCGCCGCCCATGCCGCCCGTGACGGGCACGTGCTTGTCGATCTGGATGCGGGCGCCGCCCTCGTGGCCGGTGCGCGCCGCGAGCAGGCGGGCGGCCTTGATGGCGATGTTGGCGCCGTCGGTCGGCACCCGCGAGAGCTCGACCGATCCGGTGACCTCGACGGAGAAGTCCGAGGCCTCGGAGACGCGCACGTCCTCGTAGAGCGAGACGGCCTGGTAGGCGATCGCGACGTCGTGGTAGCCGGTGTCGTCGATGGCCCCCACCTTCAGGAAGACGTTGATCTTCCCCGGCGCCTTGACGTGCACCGAAGCGCGCCCGGAGGTGGTCATTGCTCCACCCTACGGGAGGTGGAACGGGTCGTCTGACCCCTTGCCGGACCTTCTCCGCGAAGCCCGTCTGCTACGCGCGGACGACCCGCAGGAAGTCCCCGACCGTGAGCTGCTCACCGCGGGCGGTCGGGTCGACCCCCGCCGCCTCGAGACGCGCGGATGCCGCCGCCGAGCCGCCGAGCGCATCCGCGAGCGCCTGCCGCAGCATCTTGCGCCGCTGGCCGAACGCGGCGTCGACGAGGGCGAACGTCGCGACGCGCTCCTCGTCCGTCCCGGGCAGCTCGCCGCGGCGGAAGCCGACGAGCACCGAGTCGACGTTCGGCACGGGCCAGAACACCTGGCGGCTGATCGTACCCGCGATCGACCACGCGCCATACCAGGCGGCCTTGACGCTCGGGGCGCCGTAGACGCGCGAGCCGGGTGCGGCCGCGAGCCGGTGGCCGACCTCCGCCTGCACCATCACGAGCGCGCTCCGCAGGCTCGGCACGACCTCGAGCAGGTGCAGCAGCACGGGCACGGAGACGTTGTAGGGCAGGTTGGCGACGAGCGCGGTGGGCGCCCCCGGCACGCCGTCGACCCGCAGGGCGTCCGACGTGATGACCTCGAGCGGGGCGCCCGGCTGCATCGCCTCGACGGTGTCGGGCAGCTGCGCGGCGAGCCGCTTGTCGATCTCGATCGCGGTCACGCGCGCGCCCGCCTCGAGCAGGCCGAGGGTGAGCGAACCGAGCCCCGGACCCACCTCGACCACGTGCTCCCCCTCGGAGACGGATGCCGTGCGCACGATCTTGCGCACCGTGTTGCCGTCGACGACGAAGTTCTGGCCGAGCTTCTTCGTGGGCTGCAGGTCGAGGGCGTCGGCGAGGTCGCGGATCTCGGCGGGCCCGAGCAGGCTCACGTCTGGTCCTCGAAGGGGCCGCGCGGCGCATCCACGGGCGCGTCGTCCCAGTGGCCGTAGACGAGCTCGGTCGTGGACGTGATCTGCGCGGCGAGCATCGACGCGTCCGTGCCGAGGTGGGCCGCCATCGCGCGCAGGGTGTGCGGGATGAGGTAGGGCGCGTTCGGCCGGCCGCGGAAGGGCGTCGGCGTGAGGTACGGCGCGTCGGTCTCGATGAGGATGCGCGAGCGGGGCACGACCTCGAGCGCCTCGCGCAGGGCGGGCGCGTTCTTGAAGGTGACGGTGCCCGCGAAGGAGAGGAACCATCCGCGCTCCGCGACGAGCTGTGCGAACGCCGCGTCGCCCGAGAAACAGTGGAACACGACCCGCTCGGGGGCGCCGACGCGGTCGAGCGTCTCGAGGACCTCACGGTGCGCGTTGCGGTCGTGGATCTGCAGCGCGAGACCGTGGCGCTTCGCGATCTCGATGTGCGCCTCGAAGGAGCGGTACTGCGCGTCGCGCCCCGCCTCGTCGGTGCGGAAGAAGTCGAGGCCCGTCTCGCCGATCGCCCGCACGCGGGGTCGGGCCGCGAGCTCGTCGATGCCCGCGAGGTGCTCCTCGAGAAGACCCTGCTCGAGCAGCTCGGGTGCGTCGTTCGGATGGATGGCGACCGCCGCGAGCACGCGCGGCTCGACGGCCGCGACCTCCGCGCTCCACCGCGAGGTCGCGAGGTCGGTGCCGACCTGCACGACGCCCTTCACCCCGACGGCCGAGGCGCGGTCGAGCTGCTCGCGGTAGTCGAGCGGCTCGGCGCCGTCGGCGATCTCGAGGTGCGTGTGGTTGTCGTACACGGGCACGACGAGCGCCTCGGGAAGGGGCGGGTAGTCGCGGGGCGGCCCCTCCGGGGCCTCCCTCGCTCGCAGGAACGCGTCGGTCACGCGGCTCCCGAGTCGGCGTCCTCGATGCGCGGGAACAGCGGCTCGAGCGGGCTCACCGCCGAGCCCGGCTGCAGCACGCCCCACGTGCCGGCCTCGCGGATGCGCTGCTCCGAGAGCGGGCCGAGGGACTCGCCCGCGAGCGCGGTCCAGAGCTTGCCGGTCGCCTGCGGCATGATCGGCGCGAGGAGGGTCGCGAGCGCACGAAGCCCCTCGGATGCCGTGTAGAGCACGGTGCCGAGGCGCGCCCGCGTGGCCTCGTCCTTCGCGAGCACCCACGGCTCCTGCTCGGTGATGTAGCCGTTGAGCTCGTCGACGATCGTCCAGATCGCGGCGATCGCCTCGTTGATGGCGAAGCGCTCGATCGCGGCGTCCGCATCCGCCGCCGCCTTCGCGACGACCCGCTGGATGGCGAGGTCGGCATCCTGGTAGCCCGCGTGAGCCGGCAGCACGCCGTCGTAGTAGCGGCCCACCATCGCGATGACGCGCGAGGCGAGGTTGCCGAGGCCGTTCGCGAGCTCGGCCTGGTAGCGGGCGGAGAGGTCCTCCCAGCTGAACGAGCCGTCCTGGCCGAAGGTGATCGCGCGCAGGAAGTAGTAGCGGAACGCGTCCGAGCCGAAGGTGTCGGTGATCTGCTGCGGCGCGATGCCGGTGAGCTTCGACTTCGACATCTTCTCGCCGCCGACGAGCAGCCAGCCGTGGCCGAACACGCGGCGCGGCACGGGCAGGCCCGCCGCCATGAGCATGGCGGGCCAGATGACCGCGTGGAAGCGGGCGATGTCCTTGCCGACGAGGTGGGACGCGGGCCAGCGGCGCGCGAAGTCCTCGTCGTCGGTGCCGTAGCCGACCGCCGTGATGTAGTTCAGGAGCGCGTCGAACCACACGTAGACCACGTGCGTCGGGTCCCACGGCACCTTGATGCCCCAGTCGAAGCTCGACCGCGAGATGGAGAGGTCGGAGAGCCCCTGGCGTACGAACTGCACGATCTCGTTGCGCACGCTCTCGGGCTGCACGAAGTCGGGCTGCGTCTCGTAGAGGTCCAGCAGCGCGTCCGTGAACTGGCTCATCCGGAAGAAGTAGTTCTTCTCCTTGAGGATCTCGACGGGGCGCGAGTGGATGCGGCACACGAGCTGGCCCGCGTACTCGCCCTCCTCCGGCGTCTCGAGGTCGTCGAGCTGCTTGTACTCCTCGCAGCCGACGCAGTAGTAGCCCTCGTACTCGCCGTCGTAGATGAAGCCGTCGTCGTAGAGCTTCTGCAGGAAGAGCGCGACCGCGTCCTCGTGGCGAGGCTCGGTCGTGCGAATGAAGTCGTCGTTGGAGATGTCGATCGTCTCGAGGAGCGGCTTCCACGCCGACTCGACGAGCTGGTCGGCCCACTGCTTGGGCTCGACGCCGTTCGCGACGGCCGTGCGCAGGATCTTCTGCCCGTGCTCGTCGGTGCCGGTGAGCAGCCACGTGTCGTCGCCCGCCTGGCGGTGCCAACGCGCAAGCACGTCGGCCGCCACCTCCGTGTAGGCGTGACCGATGTGGGGCACGTCGTTGACGTAGAAGATGGGGGTCGTGATGAAGAAGCTCTCGCCGGACGGCATGGCGACGAGTCTAGTTGCGCGCCCGTGACTGTGACGGCGACCGGTGGCCTCCCGGCCCTCAGCTCTTGAGCGCCGCCTCGTAGAGCTCTCGGCGCGAGAGGCCCGTCGCCTCGGCGACCTCGGCGGTCGCGTCCTTGAGGCGGGTGCCGGATGCCGTGAGGGCCCGTACCTGCGCGAGCGCGTCGTCGAAGCTCACGGTCGCGCGGGCGGCGCCCTCGACGACGACGACGATCTCGCCGCGCGTGCCGTCTGCGAAGCGCTCGGCGAGCTCGGCGAGGGTTCCGCGTGCGACCTCCTCGTGGAGCTTCGTGAGCTCGCGGCACACGGCCGCGCGACGGGTCGCGCCGAAGGCCGTCGCGAGGTCGGCGAGCGCGTCGGCGATGCGGTGCGGAGACTCGAAGAAGACGAGCGTGCGCGGTTCGTTCGCGAGTGCGCGCAGCGAGGCGAGGCGTCCCTTGCGCGGCAGGAAGCCCTCGAAGCAGAAGCGGTCGGTCGGCAGGCCCGACACCGCGAGCGCCGTGAGCACCGCGCTCGGGCCGGGGATCGCGGTGACCGTCACCCCGGCGTCCGCCGCCGCCGCGACGAGCGGGAACCCGGGGTCGGAGACGGTGGGCATGCCGGCGTCGGAGAGCACGAGCACGTCGCCGTCGCGCGCGAGCTCGACGAGCTCCGCGGCCTTCGCCGTCTCGTTGTGCTCGTGCAGGGCGATGAGGCGCGGCCGGTTCTCGACGCCGAGCGCGCGCAGCAGCTGCACGGTCGTGCGGGTGTCCTCGGCCGCGATCACCTCGGCGTTCTCGAGCGCCTCCACGAGCCGCCGGGAGGCGTCGCCGAGGTTGCCGATGGGCGTCGCCGCGAGGATGATCACCCCACCATCCTCCCGCGTCGCGAGGGGAATACGGCGCGGATACGATGCCGGGATGGATGAGCGCGCGGCCCGGCACCGTCGCGACGTCGAGTTCGACGGCATCCTGCGGACCGCGGCGCGCACGGGCCACGACCCGGACGACGAGCCGACCGGATCGCGTCTCGACGACGTGTGGCAGCGCTGGGCGGCCGACCCGCGCATCCGTCGCGCCGCCGAGTGGGGAGCCCCCGCGGCCGTGCTCGCCGTCGCCGCCGTGACGCGCCTCGCGGGCCTCGACCACCCGCACCAGATCGTCTTCGACGAGACGTACTACGTGAAGGACGCGTACACGCTCTCGCACCTCGGCTACGAGGCGCGATGGCCGGAGGGCGCGAACGAGTCGTTCGCCGCGGGCGACCCCGACGTGCACCACACCGACGCGGCGTTCGTCGTGCACCCGCCGCTCGGCAAGTGGATCATCGCCGCCGGGATGGCCGCGTTCGGCACCGACAGCGCGTTCGGCTGGCGCGTCGGCATGGCGGTGGTCGGCATCCTGCTCGTGGCGCTCACGATGCTCGTCGCGAAGCGGCTGTTCGCGTCGACGACGCTCGCCGTCGTCGCGGGCGGCCTGCTCGCGATCGACGGCAACGCGATCGTCATGAGCCGCGTCTCGCTGCTCGACACGGGCGTCGCGTTCTTCGCCCTGCTCGGGGCGTACTTCGTGCTGCTCGACCGCGGACGGGTCGCCGACCGCATCGCGAGCTGGGCGGCCGAGCGCCGTGCCGCCGGGCGACCGCTCCCCCACGGTCCCGTGCTGTGGGCGCGTCCGTGGCTCGTCGCGGCGTCGCTCGCCTTCGGCTGCGCCGCGGCCGTCAAGTGGAACGGCTTCACCTTCCTCGCCGCGTTCGGGATCTACACGGTCGTCGCCGACGCGTTCCTGCGCAGGCGCGCCGGCATCCCGGGCTGGGGCGTCGCGGCGGCGCTTCGTCAGGGGCCCGTGAACTTCGTGCTGCTCGTGCCGCTCGCCTTCGTCGTCTACGTCGCGAGCTGGTGGAGCTGGTTCGCCACCGACGGCGGTTACTACCGTCGCTGGATCGAGACGGGCGGCGGCACGGCCTGGGGAGGCGCCCTCGCGTGGGTGCCCTACGACGTGCAGAACTGGTGGCATTACCAGTCGGCCATCCTGAACTTCCACGCCGGGCTCACGACCCCGCACGACTACCAGGCGAACCCGCTCACCTGGCTGTTCCTCGTGCGGCCGACGAGCATGCACTACGAGAACCTCGGCGACGGGCGCGCGGAGGCGATCCTCGACATCGCGAACCCGCTGCTGTGGTGGGGCGCGACGGCCGCCCTCGTGTTCGTGTGCGTGCGCACCGCGCTGCGGCTCCGGCACGGCCGCACCGTGACGGCCGAGGCGTTCATCCTCACGGGGATGGCGGCGGGCTACCTGCCCTGGCTCGCCTACCTGCACCGCACGGTGTTCCAGTTCTACACGATCGTCTTCGAGCCCTTCATGGTGCTCGCGCTGACCGCCGCGATCGCCGCGGTGGCCGGCTCGCGCGACGACCCGGAGCCCCGCCGCCGCGCCGGCCTCTGGACCGTCGGCGTCTACCTCCTGCTCGTCGTGCTCGTCTCGGTGTTCTTCTGGCCCCTGTGGTCGGCGCAGCCGACGCCCCTGTGGTTCCAGCAGCTCCACTACTGGTTCCGTTCCTGGATCTGAAACACACCGCAACACTCCCGGGGCCGCCGGTAGCCTGGCCGAATGCCAGACAGCGACGCCGCCTCGCCCGCCGCCCCCGCCCACGGCTCCGACCACGCGTGGGGCTTCCGCACCCGCGCGATCCACGCCGGCAACATCCCCGACCCGGTGCACGGAGCCCGCGCGCTGCCCATCTACCAGTCGAGCGCGTTCGTCTTCGACGACACCTCGGATGCGGCCGCCCGCTTCGCGCTGCAGAAGTACGGCAACATCTACTCGCGCCTCGCCAACCCGACCGTCGCGAGCTTCGAGGAGCGCATCGCCTCCCTCGAGGGCGGCCTCGGCGCCGTGGCCACGGCCACCGGTCTCTCGGCCGAGTTCATCACCTTCGCGTCGCTCGCCGGCGCGGGCGACCACATCGTCGCGGCACAGAGCCTCTACGGCGGCTCGGTCACCCAGCTCGACGTGACGCTGCGCCGCTTCGGCGTCGACACGACCTTCGTGACGGGCACCGACCCGGCCGACTACGCGGCCGCGATCACCGACACGACGAAGCTCATCTTCGTCGAGTCCATCACGAACCCGTCCGGCGACATCGCCGACCTCGAGGGCCTCGCCGAGGTCGCGCACGCGCACCATCTGCCCCTCATCGTCGACTCGACCGTCGCGACCCCCTACCTCAACCGCCCGATCGAGTGGGGCGCGGACGTCGTCATCCACTCCGCCACGAAGTTCCTCGGCGGCCACGGCACGACCCTCGGCGGCGTCGTCGTCGAGTCGGGGCGCTTCCACTGGGCGAACGAGCGCTTCCCGCTCTTCGACCAGGAGGTGCCCCACTACGGCGGCCTCAACTGGCACGGCAACTTCGGCGAGTACGCCTTCCTCACGCGCCTGCGCGCCGAGCAGCTGCGCGACATCGGGCCCGCCCTCGCGCCGCACTCGGCGTTCCTGCTCGCGCAGGGCGTCGAGACGCTCCCGTTCCGGATGCAGGCGCACGTCGACAACGCGCGCAAGGTGGCCGAGTTCCTCGCCGCCGACGACCGCATCGAGTTCGTGAACTGGGCGGGCCTCGAGTCGCATCCGCACTTCGAGCGCGCGCAGCGCTACTTCCCGCTCGGCCCCGGATCGGTGTTCAGCTTCGGCGTGAAGGGCTCGGCGACCGCCGACTCCCGCACCGTCGGCCGCCGCTTCATCGAGTCGGTCGAGCTCGCGAGCCACCTCGCCAACATCGGCGACGCGAAGACGCTCGTCATCCACCCCGCGTCGACGACGCACGCGCAGCTCACCGAGCAGCAGCTGCTCGACGGCGGCGTCGTGCCGGGCCTCGTGCGCATCTCGGTCGGCATCGAGGACGTCGACGACATCCTGTACGACCTCGACCGAGCGCTGACCGTCGCGACGAGGGGAGAATGACCGCATGAGCGCCGCCGCCCCGACCCCGGACCTCGAGACCGTCAACCTGCAGAACGGCCTCTCGTGCGAGCTCCCCGCCGACTCGCCGCTCGCGAAGCTCCTGCGCAGCAAGCGCACCTGGATCGGCCCGAGCGCGCAGGAGCGCCGCGACATCCTGCGCCGCGCGAAGTCGGTCGCGATCGTCGGCGCCTCGCCGAACCCGGCGCGCTCGTCGTACTTCGTCGCCACCTACCTGCAGCAGTCGAGCGACTACGACCTCTACTTCGTGAACCCGAACGCGACCGAGATCCTCGGGCAGCCGGTCTACGCGTCGCTCGCCGACCTGCCCGTCGTGCCCGACATCGTCGACGTGTTCCGCCGCGGCAGCGACATCCCGCAGGTGATCGACGACGTGCTCGCGATCGGCGCGAAGACGATCTGGGTGCAGCTCGGCATCTGGAACGAGGAGGCCGCCTACTACGGCGAGTCGAAGGGGCTCACGGTCGTCATGGACCGCTGCATCAAGGTCGAGCACGCGCGCTTCCACGGCGGCCTGCACCTGCTCGGCTTCGACACCGGCCAGATCACCTCGCGCAAGACGCTGCGCTGACCCGGCTCCGGGCCGGAGGTGCCGATCCCGGCTCCCCGATCGGCGGTCAGCGCTCCTGCCGCACCTCGTTGCGGTCGCCGCCGTCGTCGACCGACCCGACGTTCCCGCCGTACTCGACCTCGTTGTCGTTGCCCTGGATCGTGACGGCCCCCACATCGCCGCGGCTGTCGACGCTGTTGCGATCGCCCGCGATGTCGACGGCGCCGACGACGGTCGCATCGATCTCGTTGCCCTGCCCCTCGATGTCGACGGAGCCGAGCGACGCGGTCTCGACGTCGTTCTCGTCACCGCGGATCACGAGCGATCCGACCTCGCCCGCGAGGACCTCGATGTCCCGACCCGCGATCTCGAGCTCGTCGCAGTCGCCCACGCGGTACTCCCCGGGCTGGTCGATGCGGAGCTCGCCGTCGCACGTGAGGGCGGCGTCCGAGGCACCGGGTGCGGGGTCGCGGTCAGGACCGTCGACCTCCGGGAGCATGACGCATCCGCTGAGGGTGATCGCGGAACCCGCGAGGAGGACGATGGCTGCGCTTCGGCGGAACATGCGCCCAGGCTAGGCACCCGGATGCCGCTGCCGCGAGCGGGTTGCGCATGCGCCGTCCGCGAGGTAGCGGCCTCCGGTCAGCGGATGCCGCCCGCGGGGAGCTCGCGCACCATCCAGCTCTCGAGCTCGTCGAGCTCGGTGAACCCGAAACGCTCGTACAGTCCGTGCGCGTCGCCCGTGCGCAGCACCCAGCGGCGCAGGTCGAGGGCCTCGAGCTCGCGGACGATGTGCCCGACGAGCGCGACCGAGACGCCCCGGCCCCGGTGGGCGCGATCGACGTAGACGTCGCACAGCCACGCGAAGGTCGCGCCGTCGGTCACGACACGCGCGAACGCGACCTGCTCGCCGCCGAGTCGTCGATCACCCCGTAGCACCGCGAGCCGTCGATCGCGGCGTCCTGGCGCGCGCGGGAGCGGCCCGCCGCCCAGTAGCTGTCGTCGCTCAGCCAGCGGTGCACCCGCTCGCGGTCGATCTCGGCACGGTCGGAGGTGATGCGGTAGCGCGGATCCATCGCCTCCACGCTACGGCGCGGTTACGACGTGTTGCGCGCGACCCGGCGGAGGTCGCGGGTCGCGGTTAGCGTGCTGGCATGACCGCCGAACTCCCCGCACCCCCGGCACCCCTCGTTTCGACGCAGTGGCTCGCCGATCACCTCGGGAGCGACGGGCTCGTCGTGGCCGACGCGTCCGTCGTGAGCTTCACACAGCCCGACGGGCGCATCGGCTACCTGAGCGGCCACGAGCAGTACCTCCTCGAGGGGCACGTGCCCGGGGCGGTGTTCGCCGACCTCATCGAGGAGTTCTCCGACCCCGAGGGCGCCTACCCGTTCACGCGCCCCGATGCCGAGCGCTTCGCCGCCGCGGCGGGCGCGCTCGGCGTGGGCGACGGCACCCTCCTCGTGGTCTACGACAGCGCCGTCGGCCAGTGGGCCGCGCGACTGTGGTGGCTGTTCCGCGCGTTCGGCTACGACCGCGTCGCCGTGCTCGACGGCGGGCTCACGAAGTGGCGGGCCGAGGGCCGTGAGCTCGTGCTCGGCCACGTCGAGCCGACGCCCGCCGTCTTCACGCCCGAGCCGCGGCCCGAGCTGTGGGCCGACAAGGCCGACGTCGAGGCGGTCGTGCGCGGCGAGCGCGAGGCGGCCCTCGTGTGCTCGACGCCGCCCAAGGAGTTCACGGGCGAGGTCGTCTCGCGCGCCCGTGCGGGCCACATCCCCGGCTCGGTCTCCGCGCCGGCCGCGTTCCTCGTCGACCGCGAGGCCAATACGGTGCTCGGCGCCGACGCCCTCCGCGAGCGCTTCGGCCCGGCGCTCGGGGCTCCGCAGATCATCACCTACTGCGGCGGCGGCATCGCGGCGGCCGCGAGCGCCCTCGCGCTCACGCTCCTCGGGGAGCGCTCGGTCGCCATCTACGACGGCTCCCTCAACGAGTGGGTCGCCGACCCGGAGGCGCCGCTCGAGACGAGCACGGACGCAGCGCCCGCAGCTCGCCCCACCGCTGGTTGAGTAGCGCCCGCCGGGCGCGTGTCGAAACCAGCCCCCGCACCACCCCGCCCGGTCTCGGCCACACCGCTCCGCGACTGCTCGATCTCGGCCCGACGGCTCCGCGACCGCTCACCCGGCGGCGGAGCCGAGCTGCTCCGCGAGCTCCCCCGCGTCCGTCGTGGGCAGGCGGCACGTGAACCCCTCGCACAGGTAGGCCGTGGGCGCACCGCCGCGCGTCACCCGCTCCGCGAAGAGCGCGAACCCGGACGCCGCGAGCGCCGCCGCCTGCGCCTCCGTCACGATCGCGAGAGTGCGCCCCGGGCGCGCCCAGGCGCGCGCGACCGCGACGAGCGGGTGTTCGGCGGTCGCCTCCCGCGTCACGACCACGAGCTCGGCCTGCGGGGCCGCGAACCGCGCCGCGACCGCGAGCGTCGACCCGTAGGCGATCGGGCGCTCGAGCGCGGCGGGGAGGCTCGGCGCGAGAGCGCGCGCCGCGACCTCGAGGTAGCCCGGCGCGACGAGTCCCCCGAGCCGTGCCGCGGCATCCGCGAGGAGGGCGGCGCCGGACGGCGTCGCACCCTCGTTGCGATCGGCGTCGAGCGTGATGCCGAGGGCGACGCCGACCGTGCGGCCCTCGCGCGCGAGCTCGTCGACGCGTGCGTCACGGAGGACGGCGTCGCGGCGCCCGGCGGCGGGGACCCGGTGCTCGCCGCGCGCGGCATCACGCTCGACGCCGATCGCAACGAGGGTGCGACGCCGTCCGGCGCCGCC